>Ga0182793_1000007_pt1 | contig 238541 bp, 217 predicted proteins | sample Passage237A_FD_130498 | JGI IMG/M metagenome (GOLD analysis project Ga0182793, IMG submission 130498) | Cellulose adapted compost microbial communities from Newby Island Compost Facility, Milpitas, CA, USA - Passage2 37A (version 2) (version 2) ... | reverse complement strand
CGCTCGTCTCGTCTCCGCAATCCCGGCCAGCTCCGACGAGTCGAGCGCTACCCTCAAATCACGCCGCGCGAAGGGGTCAAAATTGGACGCCGATACGGGGTCAAATTTGCGAGCCGATTGACATTTTGATCGCGGTCGACATGACCTGTGCCGGCTACATGATTGTTTATCGTGGGAAAAGAAGCGCTCGGGCTGTCTCGGCCCTGCTTACCGGACCAGGGTTGGTGCGCGCCTTGATCCGCTCCGATTCTCCGATGCTGCTGGCAGCGGAGGTGCGGTGGCAATCTCAAGTGCAAAGTACGCGATGGTGGCCTGGAGCCCGTCTTTCAGGGTGACGCATGGCTGCCAGCCAAGGAGTTGCTGAGCAATCTCAATGGAAGGCTTGCGTCGTTTGGGATCATCCTGGGGAAGAGGCTCGAACCGAAGCGGGGACCGCGACGCGGTATGGGAAAGAATTTCGCGAGCAATCGATTCGATCGTCATTTCATGCGGATTCCCGAGATTGCACGGACCCGTCACCGCCGATGGGCTTTCCATCAGAAGTTCTAGTCCCCGCACCAGATCGTCGACGAAGCAGAAGCTGCGCGTTTGAGTGCCAGTACCATAGATCGTAATCGGCGATCCTTGGAGGGCTTGCACAATGAAATTGGATACGACCCGCCCATCGTTCCTGAGCATTCGCGGTCCATACGTGTTGAAGATCCGGGCAACCTTGATCTCGACACCATGCGTGCGGCGGTAATCGAACATAAGCGATTCGGCGGCGCGCTTTCCTTCATCATAGCACGCGCGGGGACCGATAGGATTGACGTGCCCGACATAGATTTCGGGCTGGGGATGTACTTCAGGATCGCCGTAAACTTCGCTGGTCGAAGCCTGGAGGATTCGTGCGGATTTCTGTCGCGCGAGCTCCAGGAGGTTGAAGGCTCCAACGACGCATGTCGTCATCGTGCTTGGAGGATCCTTTTGATAGTGCTGCGGCGAAGCTGGGCATGCAAGGTTATAGATGCGGTCCAGCCTGCCCTCGATAAAGAGCGGGTCCCGAACGTCATGCTCGAGGAATCGAAATTGCGGATGATTGAGGAGTGGCCGAATGTTCCGCATCGACCCGGTCGAGAGATTATCAACGCAGGTCACATGGTGTCCCTGCTGCAGCAGGGAATCGCATAGATGCGAGCCGATGAAGCCGGCGCCGCCGGCCACAAGCACCGTCCGATGAGGAAGAGTCTTCTGGATCGGCAGTGTCATGGGACTTCCCTTAAAAGCTGGACAGCTGAAGTGGATCGATTCTGCGTAGGTTGAACGTGCAACCGTGCCGACGCAGCGCGGGGACGATGACATTTTGCTTCGAGATAGTATGTTTCGAGTTGCCGGGCGCGGTGTGCCGGGGTGTGATCGGCCAGGACACGCCGTCTCGCTTGTTCACCGATTTCCCGCCGTTTCTCCTCTGGCATCTCCTTCAGAAGCCGGACGACATCTTGTGCATCCGACGCCAACAAAATCTCTTTCGAAGGCATGAAGACAGAATCAATTCCCGGCCATCGATCGGATATGACCGGCGTTCCACAGGCTGCGGCTTCGAATAAGCGAACGCTCGGCGAATACCCCAAAACGCGCATTTCGCGACGGGTGATGTTGAGAGTAAAATCCTGCTGGGAGTAGAATGATGCGTGCGTGCTTGGAGGAAGATGTTCGATGCGGTCGACGTTGCTGGGCCAGGAAATGTCGGACGGATATTGGGCGCCGGCGACGGCGAAAGCACGCTCCGGCAACGCTCGCGCGGTCGTCAGCAGGAATTGGTCGAGCGTCGGCTGACGATCATCGCTATAAGTGCCGAGATAACCCAATGACCATTTTCTCTCGACGACAGAGGGCCGATGGATATCCGGATCGGCGCTACAATAGAGAACGCGCGCCAGCGGGCTCCCATACGCCTGCTCTATCATCTGGGGGACAGGCCCGCCCGTGAAGGACAAGTATAGATCGAAACGGGGGATCATGGCCCGCGACAGATGCGTGGTTCTGGTATCCAGCTTGGCGAGAGTAACCGGGGTGTCGATATCGTAGAACGCGGTGATCCCTTGCGCGTGCGATGTCACCCATTCCGCGATGGCGAGACCGTCTGGAACATAAGAGCCGACGATCACAAGGTCTGCATCGTGAAGGAGCTTACCGAAGCGGCGACTGAGCTCCGGTAAGGACTGGTAGAGCCGGACGGTCCAATCCGAGGGAGCCTTGAGGTCGCGATGATTGCGATACCAAGGCGCGTCTCGTTCCAGGAACGTGATACGATGCCCTCGCCGCGCAAGTGCCTCGATCAGCGCGCGATAGGTGGTGGCGTGCCCATTGCCCCACGACGAGGTGACGGATAGCCCGATAATGACGATCTTGAGATTCATTCGGCTGCCTCGATTTTCGTATCAGATCCCGCGATTACGTCGGCGAACTGCTGAGCGCGTTGCTTATAGGTATGGTGAGCAAGGATGCGCGTGCGCGCCGTTGCCGCGATCTTCGTCGCCCGGTCAGGCGTCAAGGCAAGGAGATGTGCCGCAATTTCATCGCCGTTTGAGCCGACGAGGACTTCACGTTCAGGTTCGAGCAAATCTTCGATGCCGGGCCATTGATCTGTAATAAGACAGGCACCGGCCCCGATCGCCTCGAACACACGCGTCGGCGGCGAGAATCCGTATCTTGCCATACTGTCGCGGTTGACGTTTAAGGTCGCGAGCCCGGAGGCGAAGAAGCCATTGTGGTCGGCAGTCGGAACGTGGCCGATCCTGCGCACATTCGCCGGCAGATCCTTGTTTTGCCACCCAGAACCGCCGAGCAAAAACGATTTGGCGGGCAGTTGCCGGGCAGCATCGAGAAAGAACTGCTCAATACGCGCTTCCCGATCAGGGAGCCGATTCGCAAGCAGACTGAGGTCGCAAGAAAGCAGGGGATTGGGTGAGGTTGGAAAATGCGTAGAAGGATCCAGAGCATTATAGATCGGCACGCAATCCTGCGCGCCGAACCTTCGATAAGCCGAGGCAACCGGATCGCCGCCACCATAGGTCAGGACCATATCGTAGTCTCGGATGATCCTGTGCAGATGATGTCCTGGGTCATCGGCCATGGCATCCAGCGTCGCCGGCGCATCGACATCCCAGTAGATTCGAAGCGCTTTGCGGGGGCCTTGCGCGATTGCCGTTTCGAGTTCGCGATCGAAAACACCGACGCCGCTTGCTTTGATCAATAAGTCAGCAGACTTGCTTGCTAGCGAAAGCGCGCGCTGCCATCCGTCAGTCGTGGCGGGATAAATATAGACCTTTGCATAAGACGGATCGTCGATGTCCCGATGCGCCTGACGGTCAAATGCGTCAGGCTCGAAGAAGGTGATATCGTGGCCCAGTGCGGCAATCTCCTTCAGGATGCCGCGATAATAAGTTGCCGCACCGTTCCAATAAGAGGAGACCAAGCTCGATCCAAAGAAATTGATCTTCATCCGACAGCCTCCATGTAAGTGGTAGCCGCGGGGACATGCCGCTGGTGCCTGATGCCTTTCACAATGTCCAGCAGCTCGATAACGCGATGACGGCAAGTGTGTCGTGTCTCAATCACCCGTATTCCGGTCTCGGCGGTTCGTTTCGCGAATTGTGGATCGGTGAGCAATGTCGATAGCGCCTCTCGCATCTGCTCGCCATTGTTGACGCGCAGATAGCAGTCCCTGGGAAAGAGGTTCTCGCTATCATCCCAAGGAGCGGAGACGATCGGGATGCCGCAGGCCATTGCCTCAAACATTCTGATGGTCGGGATACCCGGCAATAGCTGAACATAAGGACGTCGTGGCACGTGGACAGTGGTTCGTGCGCTGGCGAATGCTGCCGGAGTGCGATGGGCTGGAAGCCAGCCGCGATATTCGATTGAGCTGAAAGCAAGTCTACGAAGCGCGTCCGGGGAGTAACGGACTCCATAGACGCAAGCCTTTAAGCCCAGGCGTGAGATTGGCTGGACGAAGTACTCATTCAGCTCCGCGTCTCGTTCGCCGTCTCCCCAGTTTCCGACCCAGATAGCGTCCTGAGTGCGCTCGATGTGTGGCATGGGACGGTAGAGCCCCGTATCGGCCGCTTCGTGCCATGTGAAAGCACGATCGGCCCAGCCATATCGAAGATATCTCTCGCGCAGCACCTCGCCGAATGCGAGTACACCGTCGAAGCCCTCCAGAGAGAACCGCTGGATCTCATGCGGCGCCGTCACCGTGCGGTGGTGGGTGTCATGAAACAGCAGCGTGAAGGGTGCGCCTTCGATTCGGCGCCGACCGAGCCGCGCGATCAATTCTGGCTCGTTCCATTCGTGAACAATGACGAGGTCCGCATGATCCAACGCCAGATCCAGATCGAGCGAGGGGCCGTAAGCGCGAATGGCGACGCCGGGAAACAGGGCGCAAACTTCATCGAGAATTTTTTGCCCGCCGTCCTTCAGCAGATTCTGACGGCTCCATCCGTCGACGGGCTCGTAAACGGTCACGTCGTGGCCGAGACTGCTCAACTCGCGGGCGATGCCCCGCAGAAAGTGGGCGTTGCCATTGTTCCAGCAGGATGAGAACGCATGATAGAACAAGACACATTTCATGCCGGAACTCCGAGGACATCACCCATCGTCGTTGAACGAGAGGTGGGTGCAAGAAGACGATGATAGAGGGCTTGGTAGGCATCCGCTGTACGCGCGAGCGAGTAGCGGCTGGCCCGATCGCTCGCGCGCCGTTGAAGTTCGTGACGTTTGCGATCATCGGAACAAATGTCTGAAATCACGCGATGCCATCCTTGTGCGTCAGAGGGATTGGCGAAGATGGCCGCTCCGTCCCATAGCTCGCGAAATGTCGGGAGGTCCGAGAGGATCAATGCGCATCCAGCAGACGCGGCTTCGAGAACCGAGAGGCCGAACGGTTCATAGCGGGCGGGACTCGCGAACACGGCGGCGCGTTTCATCTGGTCCTGCAACGCCGCGTACGATAGATAGCCGAGCGGTTTCAGCGCTTGGTCCGAGCTGTCGAGCGTGCCAGGACCGGCGAGATAAACCGGATATGCGAGTCCCCGAGCAGCTTCAGCAAGAAGCGACAGGTTCTTGGCCTGATCCCACACGCGGCCCGCAGCCAACACGACCGCGTCTTTCTCCGTGGTGCGCGTGGATGGAATCGGGATGCCGTTCCAGATCACCAGGCCAGGCGTGGTGGGACGATAGAGATCATCTATGACCTTGCGGAATGACCAGCTTGGGCTGACCCATGTGTCCGCTCGTTCCAATGCCCTTGCTATGGTCTTGATGTAGTGCTGCCACTGCGGCTCGCTCAGCCAAGCTTGATCCCTGCAAGCGATGCTCCAGGATTTTACGCATGAATGCGCGACGACAATCACCGGCGCACTCCATTCGAACAACGCCTCGCGGAAGCTATTGAGGTGAATGATGTCGGGTTGGATCGCGCGGTCGATCGAGTGAAGCGCGTGACGGGCATGAGCCACATCCATCCCGGCTGGATCCTCCCATTCGAGGGCGAGGGAGCTCTCGATGAGACAGATGCGGGGATGATTGACCATCGCGCGCTGATCGTCGCGAGGGCCGGGTCCCATCGTGACCAGATGAACCATGTGGCCGGTGTCGGCCAGCGCGGTCGACAACAAGGCCGCATAGGTCCATACGCCGCCCACGGCATCTGTCGTCATCAGAATCTTGAGAGATCGATCGGGTGTCATGACATCACCGGGAGTTCGAGCGCTCTCAAGGGGGCGGGGCGTTGGTCTTGCACGTCGCTGAACTGATCGAATATTGCGAGATAATGTTCGTGTGCTCGTTCCCAAGCGAAATCGTCGGGTTCGCCCCATAACTTCTGATAGTCCGGTGAGCCAGGGTAGGGATAGAGCGGCACAGGATCGTTGGCCCATACGCCCGCATTCTGCATCTGATGCCGCCACTTTTGAACGATGGGATCGTCATCTTGCGGCATCTCGATGAGGTTGGCTTGCACGAACGGCACATGGCGCCGGGCCTCGACCAAGCGCGCCGCCAAATCGTCGGTCGACATCTTGCAATTCTTGGCCAGCGCGGCGCGGCCTTCCGGGGTGAGGCTTTCGACGCCGGCCTCGATCGACACGCAGCCGGCGCGCCCGAGCAGTTCGAGCATCGGCGGCTTCCAGAGGTCGATCCGGGTCTGGATGCCGAATTTGAGGCCGCGGCTGACAAGGGCTTGCAGCAATTCGGCGTTTGGAAGGAAGATCTCGTCGATGAAGTAGATGTATTCGACATCCTGCTCCCGAAGCACGTCGATCTCGGTGAGAAGAGTGGCGACCGGCCGCCGTCGATAGGCGTTTCGAAAGTTCTGTTTGGCGCAAAACGTGCAGTTATAGGGACAGCCCCGAGAGGCCTCGACTTCGGCACCTGGACCGATCGGCGCTGCCTCAAATCGATGATGATGGTGATGGTGGCGACGAATCATTTCGTCAGGCCACGACAGAGCAGGTTGATCGACGAACGGTACAGCCTGGGGACCGCCGTTTACGTGAACGGTGTGTCCTTCGGCAAAGCAGAGACCTGGGAAGTCGCGCTCGCCATTGGCCAGCCGCAGCAGCGAATGTTCGCACTCGCCCATGACGACGACGTCGACAGCAAGCTTCCGCAGCGCGGCCCTTGGCGTCGTCGATCCGTGAGGGCCGACAGCGATCAGCAGGGGCGCCAGGTCGCACAAAGCGAATGTCAGTTCCTGCGGGACGCGCAACTCTGGTGGAGCGCATCGCCAGAAAAGATAGGTCGGCGCCGTTGTCACGACAATCATGTCGGGCTGAAAGGCCCGAAGTTCGGTTTCAAGGTCGAGCAGGGACAGGTCGAACATATGCGCATCGAGTAGAAGAGTCGTGTGGCCGTCTGCCCGCAGAGCTTGCTGTGAGATGCCGAGCTCGAGCGGCAGGTGTGGCGATCGGCATCCGAAATAGATGCTGCCATCGTAGTGCCAGTTTGGGTTGATCAACGCCACACGAGTCATGCGAGGACCTCGTGCTTGTCGGAAGGGGAGACAAATCGCTCGGTCAGCCATTCGTTGAGGAGAGTGAGCCCCTCATGCAACCGGAAGCGAGGGTGCCATCCGACGGCTTTGGACAGCGCTCGTGTATCTGAGACATACCAAGGCTGGTCGCCCGGCCGCCAGTCGGCGAACGAATAATCGAGATTCGCTCCGGTCTGATCCGCAATCAGATTCATCAATTCACGGAGGCTGATAGAATTGGAAAGCCCGCCACCAAGATTGAAAATTCGTCCTCCCAGCTCCATCGCGCGATCGAGCACACCGAGCCATGCATCGACGGCATCGGACACATACAGCGCGTCGCGAACCTGATAGCCGTCGCCAAAGATCGTCAGCGGCTGTTTGCGCAATGCACTCAGAAGGAAATGAGCGATCCAGCCCTGATCTTCGGTGCCAAACTGTCGGGGACCATAGATGCAGCTCATCCGCATCACGACAGTCCGCAGGCCAAACACGCGCGCATAGTCGCGTACATACTGGTCGGCGCTCCCCTTGGAGCAGCCGTACGGGCTGTAGAAGTCGAGCGGGCTCTCCTCCGATACGCCGTGCGCCAGTTGCGGATCGGCTGGCACGTAGCGTTCGGCTTCCCGGAAGACTCCTCGGTCATCGATCAGGCGGCCATAGACCTTGTTGGTCGAGGCAAACAGGATCGGTGCGTCTATATTGGATAGGCGGACTGCTTCCAGCACATTCAAAGTGCCTCGTGCGTTGATCTCGAAGTCGCCCACGGGATCGACGAGACTGTCCGTGACTGCTACTTGAGCTGCCAAATGAAGAATAGCTTGCGCGTCTCGCGCTGCGACCATGACAGGAGCCGGCTCGCGAACGTCGGCTATGATCAGCTCGATGCGATTGCCGTGCCGCGATTTCAGCCATTGCGCGTTTTCGCGCGCGCCGCCACGGGCGAGGGTGTCGAGCACTTTGACTGCGCATCCCTGACTTGCCAGGCGGTCGGCGAGATTGCATCCAATGAAGCCGCAACCGCCGGTGATCAGGATCGGCCTGTCTGTTTTGTCGATACTCATGCGACCAATCCCCGCTGCAACAGCTCTTGCGTCGCGGTTTCAGCCCTGTCCTCGGCAATCTGATCGGCGAGATAGTCGGCCAGTTCGCTCAGCCCGTTATCAAACTGGACCTGTGGCGCGAAGCCCAGAAGCCGCCGGCTTTTGTCGATATCGGCAAAGCAGTGCCGGATATCGCCTGCGCGGTACTTTCCGGTCAGTTCGGGGACGATGGTGGGGCAATCCATGACGCGCGCCAAGTCTTCGGCAATGGACAGGATCGAGCGGTTCTCGCCCGATCCGATGTTGAATGCCTGGCCGGTGTGGCTGGTCTCGAGCGCCAGTTGGCAGGCACGCGCAACATCGCGGACATGAACGAAATCGCGTTGCTGCAAACCGTCCTCGAAAACAAGCGGCGGCTTGTGATTAAGAAGCCGAGCCGCAAAGATAGCCAGCACGCCGGTATAGGGATTGGAGAGCGCCTGCCGCGGGCCGAATACGTTGAAGAAACGCAGTGCGACAGTCGGAATGCCATAAGCACTCCCGGTGACCAGGCACATGCATTCTTGAGCGTACTTGTTCAGCGCATAGATCGAGCTGCATGCGGGGCGCTTGGTTTCCGGCGTTGGAATCGGATGAAGCAGCTCGCCGTTCTCATCTTGCAGTTCCCATTCGCCTCTGCGCAGTTGAGCGAAACTCCGTTGGTCGGGACTTGCCATCATCCCGGAGTTCGTGCGGTAAAGTCCTTCGCCGTAGATGCTCATGGAGGACGCCACGACCAGTCTTTCGACCGGTCGCTTGGATATCGCTTCCAGCAGAATGGCGGTGCCGAGTTCGTTGGTTCGCACATAGTTGGCGATGTCGTACATGCTCTGACCAACACCGACGGCTGCGGCGAGATGCAGGACCATATCGGTGCCACGGAGGGCGCGCTCAACGGCTTGCGGGTCAATGATATCGCCGATGATCAGGTCGGTTTCAGGATTGAGATAGGCGGGCGCGGCTTGCTGTGCGCCATGAACCTGAGGTGTAAGGCTATCCAGAATTCGGACCTCGTAGCCGGCCTGCAACAGCACGTCCGCGGCATGAGAGCCAATGAATCCAGCGCCTCCGGTAATCAACACTCTAGCCATCGAGAATCTCTTCTTTCCGAAATAGCTATCGGCAGTAATTGGCCGTGAAAGTTGAGGCTGCGCGAAAGGAGGCGGGGAGAGCCTCTGCTGCTCGCATTTCTGAAAGCTAAAGCGGGGCGAGGATTGTTCGTTCCTCAGAGGCCTACAAACAAAAATTTCTCTAACCTAGATCAATAACTCACATGAAAGAGCGATGGCTCGCTGTGTTCAAAAGGCTTTGCCATGGGCGAGAGGCGGCAGGTCCAGATGCCCGGCCACTGTTGCTCCGATATCGGAAAAGCTGCTGCGTTGCCCGATGGGCTCCGTCGCTTTGCCGCCGATCATCAAAATGGGGACCTGTTCGCGTGTATGGTCGGTGCCGGGCCAGGTCGGATCGCAACCGTGATCGGCGGTGATGATGAGGAGATCGTCCGCTCTCAACTGATTGAGAAGCTCCGGGAGCCTTGTATCGAAGCTCTCAAGTGCGGCGGCATATCCGGCTATGTCCCGCCGGTGGCCGTAGATCGTGTCGAAATCAACGAAATTCGCGAACAGGAAGCCGCCGTCGGCAAGAGCGTTCCACCCCCTCAACGTGCAATCAAACAGCGCCTTGTTGCCGTCTCCCCGGATATTTCGGCCGGTTCCCCGGTGAGCGAAGATATCATCGATCTTGCCGATCGAAACGATATCACGGCCGTTCGCTTCGGCGACATCCATCAACGTCTGGCCAGGTGGTGGCACGGCAAAGTCGCGGCGATGGTGTGTGCGCTGGAAATCGGCCCTCGACGAACCGACGAAAGGCCGCGCAATCACGCGGCCGATATTCAGCGGATCGACCAGTCGTCGGGCAATGGCGCAGGTCTGGTAGAGGCGATCGAGACCAAATGTCTCTTCGTGGGCGGCAATCTGAAATACACTATCGGCCGAGGTGTAGCAGATTGGTTCCCCGGTCCGCATGTGACGTTCGCCGAGTGCCGAGATGATGTCGGTTCCCGAAGCGTGACAATTGCCGAGAATGCCTGGCAGATCCGCCTCAGTGCAGAGGGCGCGCGTGAGCGTCGACGGAAAGCACGGGCTCGTTCGCGGAAAATAGCCCCATTCAAACGGGACAGGAACGCCGGCAATTTCCCAATGTCCAGAAGGTGTATCTTTCCCCTTGGACTGCTCGACGGCCGAACCGAAACGCGACGATGCAGAGCGGTCGCCTTCCAAACCGGTAGGCGTGCGTCCGGCGGCCTGCCGGCATGCTTCGCCGAGACCGAGGCGAACAAGATTTGGAAGGTGGAGCAGTCCCTGGCGAATCGTGTTATCGGCTTGGCCGAGCGCACAAGCTTCCGCGATATGACCAACGGTGTCTGCGCCCTCGTCGCCGTAATGCGCGGCGTCGGGCGCCGCACCGATGCCCACTGAGTCCATGACGAGGATCATGGCGCGCATGTTTCGGTCCTTGCGAGACTCGGAGCGCTGGGCGCAGCCGGCTGAACCGCCATGTCACGATAGCGATGCAACATCTGCGCGCAGAAATCCGCGAATTCCTGCGGATCGATCGGAGGACTGGTGTGATGGGGAGCAAGACCCCGATGCTCGGGCGTGAAGCAGAACGTCAGCGTGACATCGAACTCTGCCAATGCCTCCATCTGTCGGTCGAACCAATTCAATGCGTTGGGACGGAAACTGTCCGCCCAGGATAGACCCGTCCTGAGATGCCTGACGCCGAGGCGGCGCATCCAGCGGACTGCATCGTCAAGTCGATGGTCTTCGAAGTGAAACCACTGACAGAGGCCGATCTCGGTCGCATATGGCTCATACTGCCGAAGACCCAGCTTTGGTGTGCCGTCCTCTTTCAACAGGCCCATATGAAAATGCCGATAGTAGGAGGAGCCTTCCGCCTCCCTGTGCCGGGTTGTCGCTTCCCACGTTCGAGGTAGATCGTAAAGACTGTACCAGTGAATGCGCGGCGTCCGTCCGCATAACAGTTCCGCTGTCCGCCGAAATCCCCAAGCCTGCACAGCTTCGGCGCCGAACGAGGAGACGCCGACCTCCGTCACCCAGACCGGCAAAGCAACGAGAGACTGGATCTCAGCAAGCTTGTCGGGCCACTCGTCGATCTGCCATAGATTCCAGTCCAACGGGAAGCCGTGCACCGCGACGACATCGACGTGATCCAGTACGCCACGTGCCTTCATGTTGGTGATGAAGGTGGGATCAATCGGGGAGATGCCGCCGAGCACCCGCGGCACCGTCGGATGGACCGTCCGGATTGCGCGGCCGGTCTTGATCGCAAGGTCGGCAAACCTCGCCCAACCGGGGTCAAGTTCTGGATCCCAGTGCGATTTGTTGTTCGGCTCGTTCCAGATCTTGACAGCTTCGATCATGTTCGATCCGCCCGCGATGGATAGACGGGACCGTCCGTCTGTGGCCGGAGCCCTCGTCGGCAGAGATAGACTTCTTCCTCGGGATGAGCGGCGATGGTGAAACCCGCGCTACGCAACATCGCTTCTACGCATGCCCGATTCGGCGCCCACCAGTTCGTTGGATCGTCCGCATAGCGGTGTTCGATGAAATGCATTTTCGGATAACCAGGCAGATCGAACTGCTCCGTCGTCCAGAAGTCATAGTTGCGGTCGATGGAATCCACCGCGTCGCTGCCGCGAAGCATCGACTGGAACAGCAGGAGATCGCCGGCGACATGCTCGTGGATCAGGTCAAGTGCGAGCAGCGGATGGCGCAGGTGATAGAGCACACCCATGAAGATCACGAGATCGAACTTCTCGCGAAGCTGTCCGACGTCATAGGCCGACATCCGTCGAAACTCGATATCGAGGTCGCTCACTTCGGCCGCAAATCGCGCCTGCGCGAGATACTCTTCATCGGTATCGAGGCCAAGTACGCGTTCGGCGCCGCGCCGTTTCATCTCCATGGCATAGAAACCGGCGTTGCAGCCGATGTCGAGAACCGTCATGCCATCGAGACGATCGGGAATTACATCAGCGAAACGGCGCCATTTCACGCGGGGATAGTCTCCGAGGAAATGCGCCGGCGCCGTGGGGATACCCTTGAGGTCGAGGTTATGAAACCACGGCCCCAGCGCGTCGATCCGCTGGCGGACCTCCTCCTTGGAAATAGCCATACTCACGGCATTGCTCCGGTGTCGATCGGAGATGCTCGCAGATGATCGGGCATAAGGGACGCGGCCATCCTCCCGCGGTCGAGCTTTCCTTGCATCTCCGCCAGCAGGCGCACCGCTGCGCGATAGCCGTCGAGAGTGCCGACATCAATGTAAGACTCACCTGATTTAATGCCGATGCCAGACCCGCCGTCTGCGAGATAACAATTTACAAGTGTTCCGAAGTATTCGTCCCTGCAGCTCCGCCCCCTCCATAGCTTATGGAGATCGTGGAACCCTTTGGGTGACATTCTGAACGCGCCCCAGATCCAGTTCGACGTGGCATCTGCTTGTTTGACTTGGATCTCGCGGACATGATCGCCGTCGAGAACAACAGCGTCAAAAAACTCCGGATGATCGGTTGGAAAAAGCAGGAACGAAAGATCGGTATCGGGCAATGTTGCCAGAGCCGTTTTGGGAAACCAGACGGTGTCCGGCAGTCCAACGATAACATCCTCGCAGTCATTGAGAACGGTGCTGGCACGAAAGACGGCGTCGCATAGACCCAACGGTTGCGGCTGTACGACATAGGCAAGCTGCGCGTCCTGGTAGCGGTCGCCGAAGTATTCCAAGATGTCGGACTTTCCCGGCGAGATCACGAAGCAGATCTTATCCGCACCGCCAAGGATGAGGCGCTCAAGCAAATACTCCGAAACGGCGCATGGGCGATCGGCGCCATTCTCGGTCTGGCTCCCCACGGGAAGCAGTTCCTTGGAAAAGGCCAGCGGCTGAATACGAGTGCCGCGACCGGCGGCTGGAACGATTCCCCACATATATCAGGCCTCCAGAGGCGCAGGGTTGCGGGAGGTGCTATGCATCGCCGTCTCGAGCAGACCAATGAGCTCCCTCGCGCGCCTGTCCGAACTGTGTTGGTCCAATGTGCGCTCGCGCGCTCGTGTTGCCATTCGTCGAAGCTCATGGTCGCCGAGGTCAATCGCCGCTAGGCTATCGTCTGCGTCAGCCGCGAGAATGATCTCCTCGCCGGGCTCGAAGAAGTCGTCGATCCCGCGCCAGCCGTCACTCAGCAACGGCGCCCCGCATGCGGCAGCCTCGAATAGGCGTCCGGAGGGGCACCATCCCATCTCCGCCATCGCTGGGCGGGTGACATTCAGGGTCAAGCGCGACGAGGCGAAGAATGGGGCGTGCTCCGAGGGTGGAAGATGTCGCACGAAATAGATATTGGGTGACCAGGGAAAATCGACGGGATACTGGGCGCCTCCGAGCAGAAAGCGACAGTCCGGACGCTGTCTCGCCGGACCAACCAGCAGCGCTTCAAGCGCGGGTTGACGGTCGGCAGAGTAGGTCCCGAGATAAGACAAGGCGGCGCGATAGTGCTGTTGCGGCGGGACCGGGTGGTGAACATCAGCGTCGACATGACCATAGAGCGGGTGGATCTCTCCCGCCCCAAGTCTGCGCCGATATTCGTCGAAAAGCGGCTGCCCACCGGTATAGCTCAGGACCAGCCTGAAACTAGCCAATCCGTTGTCTCCGATATAGTCGACGTTTTCGCCGGCTCTCACCTTTGCCAGCGTCACCGGTGTATCGAGATCATAGAAGACTGAAAGGGAGCCACCGTGCGTGAAGGCGAGCTCGCTGGCCAGAATGGCATCCGGGCAGTAGGAGCTGACCATAGTCACATCAGCATCCCGCAATTCGTCCGCCGCCTTCGCACGAATCTCCTCCCAGGACGAAAACAGCACAAGGCGTCCCCCTGGAATTTCGGTCAGATCACGCGCTCCAGCGTAGTAAGGAACGTCGCGTTCAAAAAAGACGATGCGGTGCCCCGCGCGGATCAGGTGTTTGCAGAGTCCGCGCCACAAGGTGGCATGACCGTTACCCCAGGAAGACGAAATCGTCAGGCCAAAAATGACGATCTTCATGCCTGCACCTGCTGATTGATCTGGCGGACGTGGGTGCCTCTCTCATCTGTCACAAGCGTACTGATGCTTGCGACATCAACATCGACCGAGAGGAAGTCATCGAAGGAGACGCCGGTGTAGTGCAGAAGAGCGGTTCGGATGGGTTCGGCGTGGCTGACCACTGCGACGGTTTCGGAATCCGCGTTTCGTCGAATTTGCTCAATGTGATGCACGATCCTTTGCCTGAGAGCCTCCATGCTTTCGCCGTTCGGAGGAGAATGGGATGAGCGCGCGCTGTTCCAGCGCCGCCACTGCGGATCGTGCTCAAGTTCGATAAACGTTCGCGAACTCCAGTCGCCCATATCGATCTCGTCGGCAGCAGGCGTGATCTCCACAGAGAGATTGAGGTTAGCCGCAAGAATAGCGGCCGATTCCCGGGCGCGTAGTTGTGGGCTGGATTGAATCCGATTGGGAATCGGCCAGATGCAGGAAGCGAGGCGCTGCATCTGCTGCAACCCGAGTTGGTCCAGCGACACATCCGATGTTCGACCACAGAGCCGCCGGCCGAGGAGCGCATGGTGTCCATGACGAATGAGATGAATCGTTGTGGTCATAATGATCTAGGTTTTGTTGTCGATGAATGCGCGCGTTCTTTGGCGCGCCTCTTCGTCCGTGAATTGTTGCGGTGGGGACTTCATGAAGTAGCTCGAAGGTCCGGCAAGGGCGCCGCCGAGCCCACGGTCCAACGCCAGTTTGGCGCAACGGACGGCGTCGATCACGACGCCCGCCGAGTTCGGTGAATCCCAAACCTCCAGCTTCACTTCCGCGTGGAGGGGGACGCCACCGAATGTCGTTCCTTCGAGACGAATATAGGCCAGTTTCCGATCCGTGAGCCAGGGAACGTGATCGCTGGGGCCAACGTGAACGTTGCTGCTATCCAGTGGAACGTCGAACTGGCTGGTGATGGCCTGCGTTTTCGAGATCTTCTTTGAGGCCAATCGCTCGCGCTCAAGCATATTCTTGAAGTCGGTATTGCCGCCGACGTTAAGCTGGTAAGTGCGATCCAGGCGCGCGCCCCGCTCCCGAAACAGGTTTACCAGAACGCGATGAAGAATTGTCGCCCCGATCTGGCTCTTTATGTCGTCACCGAGGATAGGAAGTCGCGCGTCCTCGAAGCGTTGTCGCCAAGCCGGGTCAGAGGCGATGAATACAGGAATGCAGTTGACGTATCCGCATCCCGCGGCGATTGCCTGCTGCGCATACCACTCGCTGGCCTTCTGCGAGCCAACGGGAAGATAGGAAACAACAACATCGGTGCCGGAGTCGAGCAAGACATCTGCGACGTTTGCTTCCGGCGCGTTCGAGATTGGGATCTCGTCTTCCAGGTAGCGACCCACGCCATCCAACACAGGCCCGCGATGAACCCTAACATTGGTGGGCGCGACGCTCGCGAAGCGAAATGTATTGTTGGGTTCCGCAAAGATCGCCTCGGCGACATCGCGTCCAACTTTATGAGCACATACGTCGAAAGCTGATGCGATCTCAATGTCACTGACGTGGTAGCCGCCGACATCCGCGTTCATCAGGCCCGGCATGGGTTCATTCGACTTGGCCTCCCGGTAGTAGGTCAGGCCTTGAACGAATGAGCTTGCGCAGTTTCCTACTCCGACGATCCCGACCCGAACGGAGGGCCTGCCTTGAAGACCTGAATGCATCGATCGTACCTTTCCAAGGCAGACATGCGCCGCCGTATCAAACGTAAGTACGTCGGCGAACGTATGATCGTTATGTTCGTTCCTCGAATGAGACTGAGGCGGCGAATACTTGCAGGGAAATGCCGGAGAAAAACATAAAAGATTAACCTGGGATAGAATCTTGGCTTTCACGCGAGGAACGATCTTCGTTGAGGAAGAAGATGATGATGATGATGGCGGATGGCTCCGGTGGTGACGAGCGCGAACGAACACTTCGCTAGGACGTTCTAAGAATGCGAGAGCGGATAGAACATCGAGGAGGTTTCGATGAGCGACAGCAGAACGACAACTGATCATCAGGTGATCCGGAAGTGGGCCGAGGCGCGGGGTGGTCGACCGGCGACTGTGCACGACACCGGAAAAGATGATGATGCCGGCATCCTCCGGATAGATTTTGGGCCAAAGGAGCCGCGCCTCGATCCGATCGAATGGGACGAATTCTTCCGAAAGTTCGAAGAGGCGCAGCTCGCTTTTCTTTACCAGGAAAAAACCGCAGATGGTGAGCCAAGCCGATTCCATAAATTCGTGCGTCGCGGGTGAATCGGGCCGATGAGACCCCTGCAGCAGCGGTGCTCCATGGATGAGAGCGAAATCACCTATCGTGACTGGACCGCGGCGATGCGTGCCGGCGACTTCGAACGTGCATGGGCCATCACCGATCGTGATAATGCGCGGCTCAGTCGCGACGATAGTCACAAGCATGAAGGCCCTCGTCATCAGCAGCGGATCTGGCGCGGAGAGCCACTGCGCGATCGGCGCATCCTTGTGCGGTGCTATCATGGGCTAGGCGATACGATCCAGTTCTCCCGCTTCTTGCCGGAACTCGCGCGATATGCAGATGAGCTCTCGGTCTGGTGTCAGAACCCTTTGATCCCTTTCATTGAAGGCTTGGACGGTCTCAAGCGCGTTCTTCCGCTCCATGACGGTTGTCCGGAGGTGGACTACGATGTCGATATCGAGATCATGGAGGTTGCTCAGGCCATTCGCGCCGGGCGAGATCTGATCGAGCCTATCGGGCCATATCTGAGATTGCCCGAGACGTCTCAGCCGAACTGCGAATCGCTAATTTGGAATGGTCGTTGCTGCACCGCGATTGCCGTCGGCCTAGTATGGGAGGTCGGTGATTGGGACAAGCGGCGCTCGCTTCCCGTATCGCTTCTCGGGCGACTTGCGATGGAGGGAGTGCAACTATATTCGCTCCAGTTGGGATCAGCGGCGCAGGTTGCCAGCACAATCGGTGCGGTGGATATCAGTACCCCCGACATCATCGCTCTTGGGCGACGGATTATCGATCTCGATCTCATCATTTGCGTGGATACGATGGTCGCGCATCTTGCTGGCGCACTCTGGCAGGAAGCTTGGGTCCTCCTTCATGCCGATTGCGATTGGCGATGGCCTTCGTCGGGGGCGGCTTCAATCTGGTATCCTTCGATCCGCTTGTTCCACCAGCGTCACGCTGGCAGGTGGGACGAGGTGATTGACGAGGTTCGAGAGGCTCTGGCGCAGCGCACGGCTGAACACAATCAGCGAAGTCGACTGTCAATTTGAAAGAGCCGGGAGAACTTGGTCAGGAAACTGCGAGAGCGATTCTAAGAGGCGGACATCCGCGACGGTGTCATGGCGGGCGTGTGTTGAGTTGGTTCCGCAGACCGAGCATCGGAGAGCAAGGCTTCAGGGTCTTGCAAACTCAAATAGTCCGTCTTGAATCCTGCAATCCGAACGAGCGCAGGCCAGTCCCGTATACTGATGGTTCTCGTGCGCCACTCAAGAATATTGCGTCGGCGAAGTTCCTGGACCGTGCGATTGGCGTGAACGGGGGAGATGGCGCAGGCGGCGGCCAGATCCGATTGGGTGAATGGGCAGGGAAAGCAATAATCTCGCCCTTCTCCGACGGCGCGCAAGCGTATCATGATCTCGCAGACGAGGTGCGCCACCCGAGCCAGAGAACTTCGGCTCCCGAGATTCACGATCCAGTTTCGCGAGCGGGAATCCTCGATGATGTGAAGCAAAGATAGCGCCTGGCGGAGAGTTGGAGAGAGTGCAGATATTTCGCGAAAATAGCTGTGAGGCACAAAGCCGACGACGGTCGCAGTTAGCGCTCGGAGGTTGGCTCTCACGACCGGTGAGATGACTGTATGAAAGTCTACGACATCGCCAGGAACGTGGATCGAAATGATCTGGCGCCAGTCCAGTTCGCTATCGACCCAGCAAAGGTAACCTTGAAGCAGCAGGCAGCAGCAGGAAGGACGATCGCCTTTCTGGTAGAGGTCCTCATGCGCGCCATAGTAGGAGATCGTGAATGGCATTCGGCCAAGCAACTCGATATCATCAGGTGTCAACTTGGCGATGCTGGCCAAATGACTGACGAATTTGTTTGAAGCGAAGCCTGCTTGCATCTCGACCTTCCGACTCCGTCCATTCAAGCGTGCTGTTGCATGACAACTACGGCTCTGGATCTGCCATGATCTTAATAGGCATCATAGCGTTTCTCGCGGCCGCGGCGGGAACTCGACAAAGCCGAGCATCAGAATGCGGCCCCGCGCAGTTGGTCATCGCGTGTTTGCCACGAACGGGAGCCAAATGACGGGCCACTTCGATTGTTCCTATTTCGAGCGCTATCTCGGACCTAGCTGCAACCTGGCAGAGGGAGGGAGCAACCTGGAGGCCATCGGCGAGGTCCGAGCGCTCGTAAGAGATGCAAGTGCAGGATTGCTGGTGTTGCCGGGATCCCGACTGCGAGGTGGAACGGAAAGTTTGATCAGCAAGCGGCCGGATGGCTATTTGTCTGCGGGTGATCCGGGAGCTACCGCATGAGGCAAAAGAGCCGGTCTGATCTACAAAGTAGCATCGCTGGCTTTCATCAAAACTCTACTCTGCCGATATTCCGTCGGCGATCGAGTATCAGTATTGATTGGCGTCAGTGATCGTCGATACGCCAGGCATCGATGATCTCCGACGTGTCGGACACTTCGATCTGTATGTCGAATCGTCTTTGGTAGAGCTCCAGCAAAGCGTCATGCGCTTTATCTGATGAACTGCAGATCGCGTCGCTCGCGATCACGAGCCGATAGCCGAGATCGACCGCAGAAAGAACCGATGAAAGCACGCACACGTCAGTCTCGGACCCGGTCACGACAAGCGTATCGATAGACCGCTGCCGAAGTGCCGTATGCAATTGGCCGTCAGCGAAGGCTGAGTACTGCATGCGATCCAGGATGGCTGCCGGCGGAACGTACCTCGACAAGGCAGGGACCAAATCGAGCAGGTCCGCGTCCATATGGGCGCGCGTGACATGATGCCATTTCTGGTAATAGGCCCGCCACATTCCTGAAGCTTCGTCAGGCGTGCGCGGCGGAATGAAGCGCGTGAACAGCGTTCGGGAAGGGGATGCCTCGACCAAACGAATGACATTGGGCAAAACGCGTTCCATCCATGGCGTGGGCCAGGGTCCACCCGGTGCAAATAGCCGCTGCATGTCAATGCACAGATGAATTGTGCTGGGCCCAAGTCCGGTCTTCAGTGTACCCATGGTCAGTCCAGAGACGTTTCTCTCCAGAGAACTCAGCTGCTGACCCTGTCGGCGGCGCGTTCGGCCCTCCTGTTGGTCTTAGCCACGGTGGCGTCGCCAGACCGCCGGATATTGGCCCGCTGTTCGCACTGGATCCGAATTCTGTCCAGTTCGTCATCGGTCAGATGCTCGATCCCGATAAAGGAGTTCTGGGCGCGACTCACCCGAATGAGTTCGTCCAGTTTGACCTGAATAGCTGCGTTGTCGCGGTTCTGCGAGTTCTGAATCAGGAAGACCATGAGAAATGTCACGATCGTCGTGCCGGTATTGATCACCAGCTGCCACGTGTCGGAATAGTGAAACAGCGGGCCGCTTACAGCCCAGGCGAGGACGACACCCGCGGCAATCACGAAGGTCGGAGCGCGACCGGCCGCTTGCGAAGTGTGATTCGCAATCTCGTTAAACAGGACGGAACTGCGGTTCTGCCCGGCATTAGTGGTTTTCCGGCTGGACACGGGGCGTCTTCCTCTTCGAAGGGCCATTGCTGCGGCAAACGAACGCACATGCTTCTATGAAGTTCCGGAGAGCCCGCCCGCGCGGGTGCGCTGTCCGCGAACCGGGATTGTCGCCGTCGCAATCTGCGTGGTTTTTCACGGGAGGTCAGACGCTTCCCTGAGGATGAGGTCTTGGAGTTCAGGCATTTGGAACGAAGCTGCAAGTTGCAGGTTGTGATGCCGAACTGGCCGAGCGAAACCGACCACAATGCATCACGTTTTTCCGACCCATCAGCAGAGCCGCATCAGTCAATCACACTCGCCGTGCCGTCGCAGCTGTGGTTGAGGTGTGAACCCATTTGCCTAACAGAGGAGAAAGCGATGACCAAGGAAAAGGACCTGAAGAATCTGTTTCTGGATACGCTGAAGGATATCTACTTCGCCGAAAAGAAGATCCTCTCGGCTCTGCCGAGAATGGCCAAGGCAGCTCACTCCCCGAAGCTCAAAGCCGCGTTCGAAAAACATCTGACGGAAACGGACGGGCAGGTTGAGCGTCTCGAGCAGGTATTTGCTTCGATCGACGAGACGCCACGGGGAAAAACCTGCGATGCGATTATGGGAATCATCGACGAAGGCAAGGAGATCATGGCGGAGTACAAGGGAATGCCGGCCATCGACGCCGGGCTCCTTGCGGCTGCACAGGCGGTCGAGCACTACGAAATTTCCCGGTACGGGACATTAAAGACCTGGGCGAGCGAACTGGGCTACAAGGATGCCGTCAAGCTGCTCGACGCAACCCTCAAAGAAGAAAAGAACACGGACGCAACCTTGACCCAATTGGCGGAAGCCGAGGTCAACAAGCATGCGGAATCGGCACAGGCCGCTTAAGGTCGGCCGATCGGATCTTGGAAAGATCGCCCGGCTTTTGATCCGGGCGATCTTTGCGTTTAGACGGCCTTGCCGTACTGGTGCGACTTCGGAAGCGGTGTTCGGCATGCGCGAAGCTGCGTTCACCGGCTGCACTCGGCCGGCCGGTGCAAATCTGGCCGACCCCGTCATCAATCATTCGCTTGGTGGAATCAGGCCACCTTGGTCGCCAGGTGCTTGAACATCGTGGCCCGGGCGGCCTCATCCATCTCGGCCTTGAACTTGAATTTGTCCTTGAGCGCGATTGCCCGTGCCGCGGCTGGCCGCGCGCTGATCTCATCGACGAGTCGCTTGAGATTCGGCAGCTTTGCGAAAGCATCGTCACTGATGACGAAGGGAAGCATCCGCGCCCAGCCCCAAACGTTCATATCGACGATGGTGTAGGTCTCACCCACGATATATCTGCGGCTGGCAAGTCGCTCATTGAGGACGCCCGCGTGGCGGAGCGCCTCATACTGATAGCGATTATGGGCATAGTCGATCTTTTCCGGGGCGAAGTGCTTGAAATGCACCGCTTGCCCGAAATATGGGCCGACGCCGGTCGCCGCGAACATCAGCCATGACAGCAGTTCGCCGCGGCTGGCAGGTCCTTCGGCCGGCAGGAATTTTCCAGTCTTCTCGGCGAGGTAGAGCAGGATCGCATTGCTGTCGAACACCTTCACGCCGCCGTCATCGATGGCTGGCACCTTGCCGTTCGGGTTGATAGCCAGATAGTCCGGCTTGAATTGGTCGCCGACGCGCGGATCGATCGCGATTGGTTCATAAAGAAGCCCGGCTTCTTCGAGGAAGAGCGCGACCTTGGTCGGATTCGGCGAGCCATTGAAGTAGAATTTCAACATGAAGGGGATCCTGTTCGGAGTGAGCGCCTGACCGGATCCGGTCAGACTGGTTCCATGTGGCGATCAGACGGGACTGCGCAAGCTGCCGGCGTGATTGCAGCCGACATTTTCATGCGGACGGCGACGAAACATTTTGACGCCTTCTGAGTTGTAGCGGCGAGCCCGATTGCGCCCAATGCGATTTCGCCCACCGGTCGAAGGGAGAATGTCATGCAGGCTATGGAAATCCGCGATTATGCCCGCAAGTTGTTTGTTCAGCGGGGCGCCGTGGCGATTGCCGAGGCGGCTCAGAAGGCCGCTGAGCTTGAGAAGGAGGGCCAGGCGGAGGACGCTGCGAAGTGGCGGCGGATCTCGGAGGCGATGCGGGGGATGCGGGGCCCGCACCAGAGCTAGATGCATTCAGCTGTAAGGCCCTCAAAGATGTGCGACCCGGCCGGGAAATCCTGGCGAGGCCGGAGTATGCCTTATTGATGATCTAGCTGGCCGCCGCCATGTCGCGGCGGATTTCAGCGCGGAGCTCGTCGATCAGTTTGAGACCTTTCTTGGTCTCGATATGCCAGTAGGTCCAGCCATTGCAGGCTCCTGACCCTTGTGCCACCGCGCCCATGCGGTGAATGGAGCCGACCTTGTCACCGAGCATGATGGCACCATCGGCCCGCACCAGGGCGCTGTGCTTTTTCTTGGCGTCGCAAAGGGTCGCCCCGGGCAGGATCATGCCGCGCTCGATCAGTTCCGAGAATGGCACCCGGGGCGCTTCCCGTGCGGTGACGAACGGTGCCAGCGTGGCACCTGGAAGCGGAAGGATCGATGCGATCCGGGCTTCTGCGGCGCTCGCATAAGTCTTATCGCGCTCGATGCCGATGTAACGGCGCCCCAGGCGTTTGGCGACGGCCCCCGTGGTGCCCGTGCCATTGAACGGATCGATGATGAGATCACCGGGCCGCGACGATGACAGCAGCACCCGCGCCAACAGACCTTCCGGCTTCTGCGTCGGATGCACTTTCTTGCCGTCGCTGCCCTTCAGCCGCTCTTCGCCGGTACACAGCGGAATCAGCCAATCGGAGCGTGCCTGCACGTCTTCATTGGCGGCTTTTAATGCTTCGTAGTTGAATGTGTAGTTTTTCGCGTTCTCGTCACGTGCCGCCCAGATCATTGTCTCGTGCGCATTGGTAAAGCGACGGCCGCGGAAGTTCGGCATTGGATTCGATTTGCGCCACACGATATCATTGAGGACCCAGAAGCCGAGATCCTGCATGATCGCGCCGACGCGAAAGATATTGTGATAGGAGCCAATGACCCAGATCGTCGCTGATGGCTTCATGATGCGGCGGCAGGCAAGCAGCCAGGCCCGCGTGAAATCATCATAGGCGGCGAAGGACGAGAACTTGTCCCAGTCGTTATTGACCGCATCGACATGAGATTCGTCGGGGCGCTTCAACTCGCCCTTCAGCTGCAGGTTATAAGGCGGATCAGCAAATACCAGGTCCACCGAACCGGCGGGCAGCTTGGACATCTCGGCGACGCAATCGCCGACGATGATTCGGGTACTCGGGACGGAAATCTCGGTACGCGGAACTGACTCGAATTTAGTGCGGGGCGCCCTTACAGACGCCCCGCGACGCGACACAACCATGACTCAATGACTCGACTCAGGCGACGCTGTCGGCGACGCGGGACCAAACAACCGACTGGCGCTACATTGACGCGGCAAAGTAAAAATCGACTTAACTGCAAAAATCTTCTGATGAATGATCTGCAGCCTGCATCGCGTTCTGCTGTTTCGGTCGCGCCTCAAAGCTGAATGTCATCCTTTCAGCAGGTGCAATGAAGGACGCGTGGCTGCCGTTTTGGTGTTCTGCGCAGCTTTCGGGCGGATGGCGCTCGGTGAAACAAGCTTTTCTGCGGCCGATGAACTGAGACAAATACCGAGACAATTATCGAATCGTCAGGGCTGCTCCACTAGGCAATAATTGCCGGGCGAGTTATTGATATTGCGCCGGAAAATTTTACGTCTGAGCGGCGTGAGGCGAGGCGGCCATGGGAGCTGGCTTCCGTGGCCGTCGTCGAAATATGAGGACATGCAGCATGCGCTATGATGATTTTCGCCGCAGCGATAACATCGACGACCGCCGCGACGATGGCGGTTTTGGCGGCGGAGGCGGCGGTTTCGGCTTGCCGATGGGCGGCGGCGGCCTCGGAATCGGCACCATCATCGTGCTTGGCCTGCTCGGCTACGCCTTCGGCATTGACCCTCGCATCCTGATCGGCGGCGCCGAAATCCTCACGGGTGGTCAGCAGGCCCCGACGTATCAGACCGACCGCCGCTCTGGCCCCGCCAAGACCGGGGCGCCGACAGATGAGATGGGGAGCATGATCGCCGGCGTGCTCGGCGAGATCGACGACCGTTGGGAGGAGATTTTCTCCGCCAGCGGCCAGAAATACACCGGCCCGCGCATTGTGCTATTCAAGAACGCGACCAATGGCGGCCGCTGCGGCATGGCGCAATCAGCGATGGGACCATTCTATTGTCCGCCGGATCGTCAGATATTCCTCGACACCGCCTTCTTCCGCCAGGTCGAGACACGCTTCCATGGCTGTTCTGGCAATGCCTGCAAGTTTACCGCCGCCTATATCATCGCACACGAAGCGGGCCACCACATCCAGAACCTGCTCGGCATCCTGCCGCGCGTCACGCGGCTGCAGCAGCAGGCGGGCAGCCGGGCTGAAGCGAATGCGTTGCAGGTCAAGGTCGAATTGCAGGCGGACTGTCTGTCGGGCGTCTGGGTGAACCGCGAGGAAAAGAAGCGCCCGGGCTTCCTCGAGGCCGGCGATATCGATGCCGCGCTGACCACGGCAGCGGCAATCGGCGACGACACCCTGCAGCGGCAGGCCACAGGCCGCGTCGTGCCGGACTCGTTCACCCATGGCTCGGCGGCGCAACGCAAGCGCTGGTTCATGATCGGTTATCAGCAGGGGACCGTACAGGCCTGCAATACGTTTGCGACGGATAATTTGTGACAAGCATATCAGTCGCTATGCCCGGCCCTGACGGGAAAGAATACGCCATGTCCATCGATGAATCGAAACAATTCATCCCGCTTAATATCGCGGTGCTAACCGTGTCTGACACGCGCTCCCTCGCCGATGACAAGTCCGGGGCAACGCTGGCGGATCGGCTGACCGGCGCAGGGCATCGGCTGGCCGCGCGCGAGATCGTCACCGACGATATCGAGGCGATCCGCAGCATTGTGCGCCGGTGGATCGCCGATCCAGGGGTGGACGTGATCGTCACCACCGGTGGCACCGGCTTCACCGGTCGGGACGTGACGCCCGAGGCGATCGAGCCGCTCTTCGAGAAGCGGATGGACGGTTTCTCGATCGCCTTCCATATGCTGAGTCATGCCAAGATCGGCGCCTCGACGATCCAGAGCCGCGCCACCGCCGGTGTTGCCGGGGCGACCTACATTTTCTGCCTGCCGGGGTCGCCCGGAGCCTGCAAGGACGGCTGGGACGGCATCCTGGCGCACCAGCTCGACTATCGTTCGCGCCCCTGCAATTTCGTCGAGATCATGCCGCGGCTTGATGAGCATCTGCGGCGCCCCAAAGCCAAGGGCGCGACCGTCTGATGAGAGCACCGCCGATATCGCGCCCGGTGCTGCTGGTCTACCAGGTACTGGTGGCGGTCGTGTTGTTGCTCGTGTGGTACGCTTTCAGCACGGTGCCGGTGTTCGGCGTGGTGTTGCTGCCGCCATTCTTCTTTTCCAATCCTGTCGATGTCGGCAGTCAGATCATCGCCTGGTTCTGGTCAGGTGTCATCTGGAAGCACCTTGCGATCACCTTGTGGGAATCGATCCTCGCTTTTGTCATCGGCTCGCTTGGGGGGGTGCTGTTCGGCTTCTGGTTCGCGCGGCAGCCGATGGTGGCCGCCGTCTTTGATCCTTATGTGAAGATGGCGAACGCGTTGCCGCGCGTCGTTCTGGCGCCCATCTTCACGCTATGGCTCGGGCTCGGCATCTGGTCGAAGGTGGCGCTCGGCGTCACGCTGGTGTTCTTCATTGTCTTCTTCAATGTCTACCAGGGCGTCAAGGAAGTCAGCGCCACCGTGCTCGCCAACGGCCGCATGCTCGGCATGAACGAGCGGCAGTTGATGCAGCACGTTTACTGGCCGTCCGCACTGTCGTGGATGTTTTCGTCTCTGCACACCTCAGTGGGATTCGCCGTGGTTGGTGCTGTGGTGGGCGAATATCTCGGATCGGCGGCCGGGCTCGGTTATCTGATTCAGCAGGCGGAAGGCGTGTTCGATGTCGCGGGCGTCTTCGCGGGCATGTTCGTGCTGTCGGCCTTCGTGATCCTGATCGATTTGGTGGTGACGCTGGTCGAGCGCAGGTTGCTGATCTGGCGACCGGAAGCGGCTGGCAGCAGAAGCTGACGCGCAACGGTCTCGGCTCCAACGAGCGGGCGGAGCAACGTTCTTCTCAAGGCGAACGCGCTTCTCTATTGTGCCCGCAACGAAATGGAGGAAGTGATGAGGACGATCTTCGGTTGGCTCCTGGCGCCGCTGATGGCGTTGCTGGCGATATCTGGCCCTGCTGCGGCGCAAAGCAAAGTCACCATCGCGGTCGGCGGCGGAGCCTGCCTCTGTTATCTTCCCACCGTACTCGCCAAGGAACTCGGCGAGTACGACAAGGCCGGCCTTAACGTTGAGCTCGTCGATCTCAAGGGCGGCTCCGATGCACTCAAAGCTGTGCTCGGCGGCAGTGCCGATGTCGTGTCCGGCTACTTCGATCACTGCGTCAATCTCGCAGCCAAGAAGCAGGAGATGCAGGCCTTTGTCGTCTATGATCGCTATCCCGGTCTGGTTCTCGTGGTCTCGCCGAAGCACACCGGCGAAATCAAATCCATCAAGGATCTTGCCGGGAAGAAAGTGGGCGTCAGCGCGCCGGGATCTTCGACCGATTTCTTCCTCAAGTATCTGTTGAAGAAGAACGGGCTTGATCCCACCAGTGCATCGGTGATCGGCGTGGGTCTGGGCGCGACGGCCGTTGCAGCGATGGAGCAGGGGCAGATCGACGCGGCGGTGATGCTGGACCCATCGGTGACGGTGCTTCAGGGCAATCATAAAGATCTGCGTATTCTCAGCGACACCCGCACGCAGAGGGATACGTTAGCGGTCTTCGGCGGCGAATATCCAGGCGGAGCGCTGTACAGCACGGCGGCATGGGTCAAGGCGCACGAGAAAGAAGCTCAGGCTTTGACCGATGCCATCGTCAATACACTGAGATGGATACATAGCCATTCCCCCGAAGAGGTGATGGCGAAAATGCCGGCGGCCATCGTCGGCAAGAACAAGGAGCTTTATCTCGCAGCGCTGAAGAATACCATTCCGATGTACTCGGAAACCGGCGCGATGGACCCAAAGGGCGCAACCGCCGTGCTCGCGGTGTTCAGCGAAGGATCGCCTGACGTCGCCAAAGCAAACATCGATGTCAGTAAGACCTACACCAACAGATTTGTCGAGCGGGCCGGCAAGGCGAGCGCCACAGGCACGAAATAGCACGTGAGACCATTTCCAATTCATCGCGTGAAGCGGCTGGACCTTCGGATCACACCATGGCGCTGGCCGTTCGCGGATGCGCGGCGCCGGGAGATAGACGATCATTTCGCGGCCCTGCAACGCGAAAGGCCGCAGCTCTGGAACGGTCGCGTATTGCTCGGCCGCGAGCCGCGCTTCACGAGCGATACGTTCCGCGCCGATTACTTCGAAACCGATTTCGCCAGCTTTCTGGCATGGCGCGATTGGGGATTCCCTGACCTATCGGTGTTCAACGGGTTCGGCATGGGCGCCTTGCGCAGTCGCGATGGGGCCTATGTCCTGGGAGAAATGGCGGAGCATACCGCGAATGCGGGGAATATCTATTTTCCGGCAGGAACCCCTGACCTCCAGGATATCAAAACCGGCGTGGTGGATATCGCGGGCAGCGTGGCTCGTGAGGTCGAGGAGGAAACGGGTTTGACCGCTGGCGACTATCGTGCGACCGACACTTGGGATTGCGTTGTTGCCGGCCCTTTGATCGCGCTGATGCGCGGGCTGGAAGTCGACCTCAACGGCGACGTATTGCGGCGGGTGATCGAAGGCAATCTTGCGAGGCAGAGCGCGCCGGAGCTCGCTGCCATTCATCTGTTTCGCAGTCAGCGCGACATCTGCCCAAATGTGCCACCGTATATGGCTGCGTTTCTCGCGGCGCGGTTGCCGGACGCGATATGAATGATCCAACTCTTCAGTTAGGGTTCGGAATAGTGTTCGAGAATGAGGTGTGCGCGTCATGGCCGATAAGACTTCGCAGACAACATCAGGCCTCGAGTCCTATGTGCGGCCGTTCCGGGTAGATGGCACAAAGGAATTCCATCTCAAGCTGTTTCGGCACAAGGAGGACGGCGATCTCGAGAAGGACGAGGGCAAGGCCATCATCGAGGCCAATCGCAAGCGGCTCAGCGACCTGCAGGAAAAGCTCTATGCGCAGGATCGCTGGTCTCTGCTGTTGATCTTTCAGGGCATGGATGCCGCTGGCAAGGACAGTGCGATCGAAAGCGTGTTCGAGGGTGTGAATCCGCAAGGATGCGAGGTCTACTCGTTCAAGACGCCGACCTCGAAGGAGTTGGATCACGACTTCATGTGGCGCACGATGACCTGCCTGCCGGAGCGTGGCCGCATCGGAATCTTCAATCGTTCCTATTACGAGGAATGCCTGATCGTCCGGGTGCATCCGGAGATTTTGGCCAAGCAGCGCATCCCGCAAAAGCTGGTGACGAAAAGTATCTGGCGCGAGCGTTTCGAGGATATCTCGGCGTTCGAACGCTATCTCTCGCGCAACGGCACTCTAGTCCTCAAGTTCTTTCTCAACGTGTCGAAGGACGAACAGCGCAAGCGTTTCCTCGCTCGTCTCGACGAGCCGGAGAAGAACTGGAAGTTTTCGCTGGGCGACCTCACCGAGCGAAAGTACTGGGACCGCTATCAAGCAGCCTACCAGGACGTGATCCGCCATACAGCCAGCGCTGCCGCGCCGTGGTACGTGGTGCCGGCGGACCGTAAGTGGTTCGCGCGCGTGGTGATCGGCTCGGTCATCGTCAATGCGCTGGAAAAGCTCGACCTGCAGTTTCCCAAAGTCGACAAGGCAACCCTTGAGGAATTCGATCAGGCGCGGGCAACCCTGGAAAAGGAGGGCAAGTCGGGGGCTGCAAAGGCCGCGTCTGGAAAGAAACCGGCGCGGTGATCGGATCAGCCCGCGTGCAGCCGGGTGGTGGTCCCAAACCTTTGCCGGAGGTCGCTCGGGCGTCGGTCGTCGGAAAGGGGGCCGCCATTTTTTGCATTGCGGGACCCGGCTGTTGTCGTCTAAAGTCCCATCGGCAGGTATTCCGGCAACGATCCGTCAAGAGTTTGTGCCAAGAATGCCGCTCAAAGGGTTCAGCAATGCCGATTCGCAGCAATATGGATGGAATTCATGGGGGTGCCGCCGCAGGCCGGCCCGTCGCGATTCCGGCTGCGCTGGCGCCGTCCCTGTCGCTGGGGACCCTGCTTATTGGCGGACTGCTTCTTATCGGCCCCTGAGGGCCGTCTGGGCAATTGTGCCTGGGCACTCAGGGGTTTGCGAGATGATCCGCTACCCGAGCGCCCATTGAAGCGGCGCACCTGACCAAAGGAACTTTCCGATGACCACCGCCAGCAAGTCCGAGAAGGACCGCGTTATCATCTTTGACACCACGTTGCGTGACGGCGAGCAATGCCCCGGCGCGACCATGACCTTCGAGGAGAAGCTCGAAGTTGCCGAATTGCTCGACGATATGGGCGTCGACGTCATTGAGGCTGGCTTCCCGATTACCTCCGAGGGCGATTTCCAGGCCGTCAGCGAGATCGCGCGGCGGTCCAAGAATGCGGTGATCGCCGGTCTCTCGCGAGCCCACCCGAAGGACATCGACCGCTGCGCCGAGGCAGTGAAATTCGCTAAACGCGGCCGCGTTCATACCGTGATCGCGACTTCGCCCCTGCATATGCGCGTCAAGCTCAACATGACGCCGGAGCAGGTGATTGAAACCTCGGTCGCCAACGTCACCCGTGCCCGCAACCAGATCGATGACGTCGAATGGTCGGCCGAAGACGGCACCCGGAGCGAAATGGACTTCCTCTGTCGCATTGTCGAGGCGGTGATCAAGGCTGGTGCCACGACGGTCAACATTCCCGATACCGTCGGCTACACCATCCCCGAGGAATACACGCACTTTATGCGCACCCTGATCGAGCGCGTGCCGAATTCGGACAAGGCAGTGTTCTCTGTTCATTGCCACAACGATCTTGGCATGGCGGTGGCGAATTCGCTGGCGGGCATCGCTGGCGGCGCGCGCCAGGTCGAGTGCACGATCAATGGTATCGGCGAGCGTGCGGGTAACGCCGCGCTCGAAGAGATCGTGATGGCGATCAATGTGCGGAATGACAAATTTCCGTACTGGAACAAGATTGACACCACGATGCTGACCAGGGCTTCGAAGGTCGTTTCGGCGGCGACCTCGTTTCCGGTGCAGTACAACAAAGCGATTGTCGGCCGGAACGCCTTCGCCCATGAGAGCGGCATTCACCAGGATGGCGTGCTGAAGGACGCGTCGACCTACGAAATCATGCGGCCTGAAATGGTCGGCCTGAAGCAATCGTCCTTGGTTCTGGGCAAGCATTCAGGTCGGCATGCCTTCATCCATAAACTGGAAGAGTTGGGCTACAAGCTCGGCGGCAATCAGCTCGAGGATGCCTTTGCCCGTATGAAGGCATTGGCCGATCGCAAGAAGGATATCTACGACGAGGACATCGAGGCGCTGGTCGATCAGGAATTGGCTGCATCCCACGATCGTATCAAGCTGGCATCGCTCACGGTCATCGCCGGCACCCATGGCCCGCAGCGTGCCACGATGAAGCTCGACGTCGACGGCCAAACCAAGATTGAGGAAGCCGAAGGCAATGGCCCCGTCGATGCGGTATTCAACTGCATCAAAGCGCTGGTGCCGCACGATGCCAAGCTCGAACTCTATCAAGTGCACGCGGTCACTCAGGGGACCGATGCGCAGGCTGAAGTTTCCGTTCGGCTGGGGCACGAGGGACGCTCGATGACGTCGCGCGCGGCCGATCCCGATACGCTGGTCGCCTCGGCCAAGGCTTATCTCGGTGCGCTCAACAAAATCGTCATGAAGCGGCAGCGGGATGTGCCGGCTGCGGCTGCAAGCTGAGCACCGTCGACATCGGCAGCATTTTGAGGATGCGGGGCTGCGGCCCCGCATCCTTTTTGCGCCGCAGCACGAGCGCGTGTCGCTTCGCCAAAGGGAGCATTTCAGCAATGGCGAATAAACGGTATTGACGGCTCTTGTCGAATTTGCGGATGGTATCGGATCAATCGAATGCATCTATCTGATGCCTGCATTAAATCCCGGGGAGGGCGTATGCGAAAAACAATTCTTCTAGGCGCCGCGGTGGCGATGCTCGGCTTCATCATGCCGGCGGCCGCGCAACAGCCGATCATCATCAAGTTCAGCCATGTTGTTGCACCCAACACGCCTAAGGGACTGGCTTCGCAGAAGTTCGCCGAACTCGCGGCGAAGTACACCGACAACAAGGTGAAGGTGGAGGTCTATCCGAACTCTCAGCTCTACAAGGACAAGGAAGAGCTTGAGGCGCTGCAACTGGGCGCCGTGCAGATGCTCGCCCCGTCCCTCTCCAAATTCGGTCCCATCGGCGTCAAGGAATTCGAAGTCTTCGATCTGCCGTACATTCTTCCGGACCTCGCCTCACTTCGGAAAGTGACCGATGGCCCGCTCGGCAAGAAGCTCTTCAGTCTGCTCGAGAAGAAGGGCATCACCGGCCTGGCTTACTGGGACAATGGCTTCAAGGAGATGAGCGCAAACAAGAAGCTCATCGCGCCAGAAGACTACAAGGGGCTGAAATTCCGTATCCAGTCCTCGAAGGTGCTGGAAGCGCAGTTCCGTGCGCTCGGCGCGATCCCGCAGGTCATGGCTTTCTCGGAAGTGTATCAGGCGCTGCAGACCGGCGTGGTCGACGGTCAGGAAAATACGCCTTCGAATATGTATACCCAGAAGATGCACGAAGTGCAGAAGTACACCACGGTGACCAATCACGGCTACATTGGCTATGCGGTGATCGCCAACAAGAAATTCTGGGATGGTCTGCCGGCTGATATCCGTGGTCAGCTTGAGAAGGCGATGAAGGAAGCCACCGAGTACGGTAACGGTCAGTCAGCCAAGGAAAACAACGATGCGCTGGAGGAAATGCGCAAGTCCGGCAAGACCGAACTGATCACACTAACCAAAGAGCAGGACGAGGCGATGCGCAAGGCCATGCTGCCGGTTTACAGGGAGGTCAGCTCCCGCGTCGGTAAGGACCTGATCAACGAATTCCTCAAAGAAGAGGGCCGTCCGCCCATCGACTGAGACAATCGTCCGATGTCGTGGGCATGGAGAAGCATGCCCGCGACATCGGCTCTACCTGCGACATTTGCCAAACGAACTTAGGGGAAACGCGGCCGCTCAGGCCGCGTTGCGCGTCGGTCAGCCGGAAACTAGGGCCGCTCAACGCCACAGGGGACCTCCATGTTACTTCGTATCCTCGATCGGCTTGAGGAGATACTGATTGCGACGCTGATGGCGCTCGCAACCCTGATCATCTTCATTGCCGTCGCCCATCGCTATCTTTTGGGCGTATCCTGGCTCTATCCGATCCTCTTTCCGATTAACCTGTCATGGGCACAAGAGCTCTGCATCTTCATGTTCGTGTGGGTGGCGAAGTTCGGCGCCGCTTATGGCGTACGGACCGGCATCCATGTCGGTGTCGATGTCGTCGTCAACCAGCTCAAGTCGCCGTGGCGTAACATTGTCATTACGTTTGGCTTGCTCTGCGGTGCATTCTTCACCTTTGTGATCGGCACCATGGGCGCCAAGTTCGTGTACGGCTTGATGTACACCGATCAGGTGACGCCAGATCTCGAGATTCCAAGCTGGTTCGTGTACCTCTGCATTCCCCTTGGATCGTACCTGATGTGCTTCCGCTTTCTGCAGGTCGCCTACGCCTATTGGCGTACCGGCGAACTGCCGCATCATGATCACGCCCAAGTCGAGGGCATTGAGATTACCGAACCCGGCGTCGGTGCCGCGGAGGTCACCCGATGAGCAGCATGATTATCTTCGGGCTGCTCGTCGTCTTTATGCTGACGGGCATGCCGATCTCCATCGCGCTCGGCCTCACCGTGCTCACCTTCATCTTCACGATGACCGAGGTGCCGACCGAGTCGGTGGCGCTGAAGTTGTTCACCGGCATCGATAACTTCGAGATCATGGCGATCCCGTTCTTTATCCTCGCTGGCAACTTCCTCACCCACGGCGGCGTGGCGAGACGCATGATCAACTTCGCCACATCGATGGTGGGCCACTGGTACGGCGGACTCGGCCTGGCGGGCGTGATGGCCTGCGCGTTGTTTGCCGCCATCTCCGGCTCCTCGCCGGCTACGGTGATCGCGATCGGCGCGATCATGCTGCCCGCAATGGTCAATCAGGGATTTCCCAAGCGCTTCGGTGCCGGCGTCATCACCACATCGGGAGCTCTCGGCATTCTGATTCCGCCATCGATCGTCATGGTTATCTACTGCGTGGCGACCGGCGGCAGCATCGCGCTCGACCCGGCCGGGCATCGCGTCTCGTCGGCGTCGGTCGGCCAGATGTTCATGGCCGGCGTTATTCCGGGCCTGATGCTGGCAACGCTGCTTGGCGTCACGACGTTCTACCGGGCCTGGAAGAATAATTATCCGCGTCTGCCTAAGGCGACCTTCGCCGAACGATTCCAGGCGTTCCGCAAGTGTATCTGGGGCTTGCTGCTGATCGTCATCGTGCTCGGCGGCATCTATGCCGGCCTGTTCACGCCGACGGAAGCGGCGGCTGTCAGTGCGGTCTATGCGTTCATCATCGCGGTGTTCGTGTATCGCGACATGTCGCTCAAGGATGTGCCCCGGGTGCTGCTCGGCTCGGCCAACATGAGCGCGATGATCCTCTACATCATCACCAACGCCGTGCTGTTCTCGTTCCTGATGGCGAATGAGAACATTCCGCAGCAGATCACGAGCTGGATCACCTCGATCGGCGTCAACTGGGTGATGTTCCTGCTGATCGTCAACATCGTGCTGTTGGCGGCCGGCAACTTCATGGAAGCGTCCTCGATTGTGCTGATTATGGCGCCGATCCTGTTCCCGGTTGCCGTGAGCCTCGGCATCCATCCGGTTCATCTCGGCATTCTGATGGTGGTCAATATGGAAGTCGGCATGTGCCATCCACCCGTTGGCCTGAATCTCTATGTGGCATCGGGAATTGCCAAGATGGGCATCACTGAATTGACGGTCGCGGTCTGGCCGTGGCTGCTGACGATGCTGATCTTCCTGGGTATAGTGACCTACATCCCGGAAATCTCGCTGTGGTTGCCGCGCGCGCTGGGCATGTTGTAGCGCGCGTGTCGGATACGTTGATGAATGTTGCTTCATCAACGTGTCCGAACCTTAAGTTGATCGGACCCACGGCCTGCATTCATTCTCGCGGTACCTTTTTTGAAGGAGGTCGCGATGAAGAAGATCATTCTTGCCAGTCTGGCGGCGTTGACGGTCGCTGGTTCCACCGCGGTTTATGCGCATCAGCGTCCGTGGGCGCACCACCACGAACGGATCAGCCCGGAAGACCGCGCGGCGCTGGTCGATGCGCGGATTGCAGCAGTCAAGGCGGGCCTCAAGTTGACACCCGATCAGGAGAAGTTGTGGCCGCCCGTCGAGAGTGCGGTACGGGATTTTGCCAAGCTGCGCATCGATCGGGCCAACGCCCGGATGCAGGAGCGGCAGAACCGCGAAACCCAGGCTGAGAGGCCGGATCCGTTCGTTCGTCTCCGGGAACGGGCCGATAACATGGCAGCCACCGCAGCGGCGTTGAAGAAGATCGCCGACGCTGCTGATCCGCTTTACAAGTCTCTCGACGAGGGGCAGCGACGTCGGCTGGCGGTACTCACGCGAATGGAGCGGCGGATGATGGGCTCCGAGGGCTGGCGGCACCACCGACGAGACCACGATCACGACGGCTTCAATCGTGATCGCGATGATGACCGGCCCGACATGGATCGGGGCGAACAGGGCGGCCGGCTCTAAGCAGCCGGATTTCCTGTCTCATATCGAGAAGCCGCCTGACGAGGCGGCTTTTCTCGAATTTATGCTCAATTTCGTTCGGAAATTCGACCGCTCTTGCTGGACATCGGGAATTCGCTTTGCTAAACGACGCCGACCCCGAAGACACTTCCGGACGGTTCCGGGCGCATAGCTCAGTTGGTAGAGCAGCTGACTCTTAATCAGCGGGTCCTAGGTTCGAGCCCTAGTGCGCCCACCATTCCGATCTCGGGTTTTCCCCCATATCTTATGGCCAGTATCGGCGCCGTCATCCGGATTCGAATATCCGGGGCAGCAGAGGTGGGTTTGCGTTCCTGCGAACGGGAAACGCGCCGGCAGATCAGACGGAGGGCTTCGATGTTCATCGCCATGAACAGATTTCAGGTCAAGCCAGGGTCCGAGCAGGCCTTCGAGACGCTTTGGACCAGTCGCGAATCCTATCTGGGCGATGTGCCCGGCTTCGTGGAATTCCACCTGGTCAAGGGACCGGTCGCCGAAGACCATACGCTCTACGCCTCGCATACAGTCTGGGTCGATCGGGCCTCATTCGAGGCTTGGACCAAGTCCGAGGTGTTCCGGCGGGCGCATGCACGCGCCGGCAACAAGACGGGCGAAAGTCTCTATCTTGGCCATCCGAAGTTCGAAGGCTTCGAGGTGCTGCAGACGGAGCGCAAATCCGGAACATAGGGCGGGCCGCTCCGATGCCTGGCGCTACCGTTTGGCGGGCGTCAGGAGCAGAAACGCGAGCGTGTTGACCAGCACCGCTCCTCCCATGAAAAGCAACATGGCCATCAATCCCCGTCTCCCGGCGATGGGATCGGTTAAGGATTGCATCATGGCAGTCCCGACAAAGAACGCGAGATTGATCGCCGAGACAGCCTTGCCGGTATCCTCGACCGCGACCGTTTGACGGATCATCGCGTAGATCAGCGGATGTGCAGACATCAACACACCGAGCACGATCAGGGAGGTGACGTCGTAGCAGACCGGCATTTGCTCGACGGAGAAGAGTGCGATACCGCTGCGCGATCAGGAAGCTAAGAGGCCCCGATGACAGGGCTGCGAGCATTGAGCCGGCGACCGTGCCGCCAAACAACGCGAGCGATGGGGTCCGGATCGAAAACCGGTCAAGCGCTGCGCCGATCGGCAACTGGCAGATGGCAAACGCGAAGTGGTAGACCGCGATGAGGCCGGCCACCTCATGGGCCGACGTGCCGAGGTCCGGCGCCATGACGTCGACAGCGATTGCGGGCAGGGTCCGCACCAGATTGGACAGCATGTGTCCGCATGCCAGCACGACCAAAGCCAGCACCAGAAAAAATCCGATGCGCCATCTTGTTTCAAATCCTGCATATCGTCTTCCAGACCGCGACATCGCCTAAGCGCAATCGCATCGACCCGCAACATCATCGGTCCGAACGCGCCTTTCTTCGCGGATCTCATCGCATGGGCATCAACGCATGCCCCTCCTTCCACCGGTCGGACCTGTTTCCCTCCATTGCAGCTTGGATCGCAAGACGCAGACTTTGTGCTGAAGAAGAAAACCGCCGGGATTCAACGCGTGGCGAGCCATCTATATCTGTTTGCATCAAAAACAAAAATCCGTAGGCTCATCATCTGTGAACGATATGGTCCGAATACCGGAAAGATCTCTTGAAGGCTGTCTATAGCGAGCTTCACCGCAGTCACGATCCGCAGTTTTTTCTGGTGCGGGGCGTGGTCCAACGGACCACCGAGCAGCCGGAGCGAGCGGATCGTCTGCTTGCCGGCGTACGCGCCGGTGGTCATACCCTGATCGAGCCCACCGAATTCGGGCAGGGGCCGCGCGCGCGGGTTCATAGCGCCGACTATCTTCGCTTTCTGGCCGATGCATGGGACGAGTGGGTGGCGCTTGGCGATGCCGGGTCGGAAATGATTGCCAACATTCATCCGGTGCGACATGCCGCGACTTATCCGACCCATATCGTCGGTCAGCTTGGCTGGCATACTTCCGATACCGCATGCCCGATCGGACCCGGCACCTGGAAGGGTGCATGTGCTGCAACCGATGTCGCGGTCACGGCTGCGCAACTGGTGATGGACGGTGAACGGGCGAGCTATGCGCTCTGCCGGCCGCCCGGGCATCATGCATTCGCGGACGCTGCGGGCGGCTTCTGCTTTCTGAACAATTCCGCGATCGCCGCCGCGCACTTGCGGCAGATGCATGAGCGCGTCGCGATTCTCGATGTCGACGTGCATCACGGCAACGGCACGCAAGGAATCTTCTATGACCGTGCCGATGTATTGACGATCTCGATCCATGCCGATCCGGCAAGCTTCTATCCTTTCGTGTGGGGGCATGCGCATGAGCGAGGCGCAGGGCGCGGGCTTGGAGCCAATCTGAATATTCCGCTGCCCCTTGGCACCGGCGACGACGGATTCATGGCGGCACTGGCGCAAGCCAAGGCGATGATTGCGGCATACGCGCCCGGTGCCTTGGTGATTGCGCTTGGACTGGACGCATCGAAAGATGATCCCTTGGCCGGCCTTGCGGTGACGACAGACGGTTTTCATCGCATCGGCGCGGCTATTGCATCGATCGGGGTGCCGACTGTTTTTGTGCAGGAAGGCGGTTATCTCTCGGATATTCTCGGAGCCAATCTGACGGCGGTGCTCGGAGGCTTCGAGCAGAACTGTTGAGCGGCCAAGGAGGCCGCAACGCTCGAACGTGAGATGTGGAGGGCTGTGATGAGCCGTATCTCGATCAAGACCAAGGCCGACTTGCCGGTTGCTTTACAGCCGTTGTGGGACCGTATGACAAGCTACGGCCCGTTCGAGAATCAAGCCGGTGTAATGGCGCACCGCCTGCCGATTTTTGATCACACCTGGTCAATGCTGGTGCAGCTTGCCGACGAGGGGAAGATCAGGAAACGTCACCTCGAACTGGCGCTGATGACCGTTTCCCTGCTTAACCAGTGCACCTATTGCGTGTCGCATCATGCGCCGAAGCTGGCAGTGCAGGGCGTTTCCGAGGAGGGCGCAGCGCGGCTGCTCGACTACAAGGATCATCCTGAGCTTGACGATCTCGACAAACTCGTCGTTGAGTATTCCATCGCGGTCACCACCAACTGGAATCGGACGCGCGATGAGATATTCAATCGGCTTCACCAGCATTTCAGCGAGGCGCAGATCGTCGAACTGACCTGGCGCATCGCGCTATGCGGTGCCTTCAATCGCCTCAATGATATCTTTCAGCTCGATATCGAGGAGGGGCTTTCGGCGCGCGAAGCAGCGGAATAGATTCATCTCATCCGCGAGAACGTCGCGCCGTTGTCGCGCATGAAGCGGGCAAACCGAGCGTCTCCTGCATAGGCGATGTTGACGCGCATCGCCGGCGAGGTTGGCGTTCCTTCCGGATTGAAAGCGGATCCAGGCGCGAGCAGGATGCTTTGCGCAGCCGCGATCGTCGAAAGCTGCTTGTCGTCGACATGCTTCGGCAGTTCGCACCACATATAGAATCCACCCCCAGGATGACCGAACACCGGTAGGTCAAGCTTCGCCAGCGCGTCATGTGCCTGCGCCGTTGCGAGCTCGACGCGTCCTGTCAGCCGCTTTAAATGGCCACGATAACGTCCGCTGGTGATCAGGTCATAAACGATCTGCTCGACATAGCCGGAGCTGTTGGCCCGCGTGATCATCTTGAGGTCCGCCAAGGCAGCGATGGTCGTTGCATCGCCGGCGATATAGCCCGACCGGAGACTCGCCGAGAGTGTTTTCGCGAACGTGCCGACATAGATGACGCGGTCGAGTTGATCCAGCGCCGCGAGCCGTGGACTTCCCGCAGGCAGGATGTCGGCGAAAGGATCGGTATCAATGATCCGCAGGTCATACCGGGTGGCAACCTGCATCAGCCGATAAGCCATCGGTAGGGTGATCGAGCAGCCGGTCGGATTATGAGCCAGCGATTGAGTGAAGAACAATTTCGCGCCGGTGGCCTCGGCGCGCCGTACGAGATCGTCGGGGTCTGGACCGTCGGCGTTGCGGCGCACGCCGTGAAGCCTGGCCTTGGCGAGCCGCAACTTCCCGAACAGCGGATAATATCCGGGACTGTCCACCAGCACCGCGTCCCCGGGCTCGATAAAATGCCGCACAATGATGTCGAGCGCGTCGTTGGCGCCTTGCGTCATCAACACTTGCGCGGGCTCGACATTGATGGATCGCTCTGCCAGCGTCAGCGCAATCCGCTCGCGCAAGGCGAGCAGGCCGTAAGGACTGCCATAGCTCTCCGGCAACGCCCGTTTGCCGGGGCGCGTCACGGGGCGCAGAAAGGGACCGACTTCGGAGCCCTCCATCCAGGCGGCCGGCGGGCGGCCATCGCCGATCCGGACTTCATAGCGTTTGTCGAGTTGCTCGCGCAGCAGCCAGACGATATCGACGGCCTCGATCTTCGTCGGCGATTCATAGCCTGCCTGTTTGGGCCGATGCAGCGATACGTAGAAGCCGGACCCGGGGCGGCTTTCCACGCGCCCCGATGCAACCAGCCGTTCGTACGCATCCACTGTCGTGTTCTTCGAGACTCCGAAGGTTTTCGCAGCGATGCGGATGGACGGCAGCTTTTCTCCCGGGCGGATCAGGCCGCGCTCGATCCGATTGACGATCATGTCGAAGATCTGTTCGACGCGGGATCGCGAGCCGGTCAATTCGGTTTCGTCAACTGTACCCATTGGCCCGCTGGTACGGGTCTCTTTCAAAAACAGCAAAGCGTTCCTTGTACTGTACCCATCCATGCGTACGGTTCAACCAACAAGTTGGACTATTGCCGAACATGGGTGAGGAATGACGGCGCCAAGGCACGGTAGCAACCGCAGCGCCCGCATCGCTGCTTTTCATCGCAAAACGCCGGCCGAGCGGCTTGATCTTGTCGCCGCGTTTGCCGGTCTCGACCAGTCCATTGTCGATCATCTCGCCAATACGGGTAATCTGCCGATGCCGGTGGCCGACAAGATGATCGAGAATGTCGTCGCCACGATGAATATCCCGATCGGCATCGCCACCAATCTGAGGATCGATGGCGAGGACATCCTGGTGCCGATGGCCACCGAGGAATCCTCGGTGGTTGCCGCGGTCTGCAATGCAGCGCGTCAGAACTACGCGAGCGGTTTCACGACCTCGGTCTCGGGTACATTGATGATCGCGCAGGTGCAGGCGGTCGGTGTGGCTGATCCGCACGCCGCGCGGTTGCGTCTGCTTGAGAAACGTGACGAGATCAAAGCCATCTGCGACGCCTGTGATCCTCTGCTGGTGCAACTTGGCGGTGGATTCCGCGATCTCGAGGTACGTGTACTCGAGACGCGGGGAGGCGTGATGCTGATCACCCACCTCATTGTTGATACCCGGGATGCGATGGGCGCCAACGCCGTCAACACCATGGCGGAAAAGATCGCGCCGCATGTCGCAGCCTGGAGCGGCGGCAAAGTGTTTCTGCGCATCCTTTCCAATTTGGCGGATCGCCGACTGGCCCGTGCCCATGCAACCTGGAGAGCGGATGACATCGGCGGTGCGCAGGTGCGCGACGGCATCATCAGCGCGTACCAGTTTGCCGAGGCTGATCCGTATCGGGCGGCGACGCATAACAAGGGCATCATGAACGGTATCAGCGCCGTGGTGCTCGCCACCGGCAATGATACCCGTGCGGTGGAGGCGGGGGCGCATGCTTTCGCAGCCCGCAGCGGGCGCTATTCCAGCCTCACGCATTACGAAGTAGATGCCGATGGCAATCTTTCCGGTTCGATCGAATTGCCGATGGCCGTCGGTTTGATCGGTGGTGCCACGAAGGTTCACCCGACTGCGCAGGCCTGCTTGAAAATCCTGGGCGTGACGACGGCGGAGCGGCTGGCGCGCATCATTGCGGCAGTAGGGCTTGCGCAGAACTTTTCCGCGTTGAAGGCGCTGGCGACGACCGGGATCCAGGCCGGCCACATGGGCCTGCACGCGCAGAACATCGCGATGATGGCGGGCGCGGTAGGCGATGAGATCGATGTGCTTGCCGCAAAGCTCGTGGAGCGCGGCGCCGTTCGCATCGATATTGCACAAGAAATACTGAGCGGCATGCGCAATAGCAGCCGCTAAAGTTTCAAACTCAACCAAAATTAAAAGGGAGTGAGACGGAATGGTGAAATCGACACGCGGTTTGCTGTTGAGCGCGGCGGCCTTGATGCTGACGATGGGGGTGGCGCAGGCCGAGATTCCCAGTCAGGGATTGAAGCTCGGAGTGCTGACCGATTTGAGCGGCTTCGCGGCCGACTCGACCGGGCCGGGATCCGTCGCCGCGGCGAAACTCGCGATCGAGGATTTCCATAAGGAAAAACCGGAGATCAAGGTCGAGCTGATCCAGGGCGATCATCAGAACAAGGCTGATATCGGCGGCGCCCTTGCCCGGCGCTGGGTGGATGTCGACAAGGTCGACGCCATTCTCGACGTTCCGTTCTCCTCGGTGGCCTTGGCGGTGCAGGAAGTGGTGCGCGGCAGCAAAGCGGCGTTCATCGCCTCCGGTCCAGGCACCTCGCTGCTGACGGGGGAGAAGTGTTCACCCAATACGGTGCAGTGGAGCTACGACACCTGGTCGCTGGCTCACGGAACGGCGCTCGCGCTGCTGCGTGCAAAGAAGGATAGCTGGTTCTTCGTCACCGCGGATTACGCTTTCGGACATTCGCTCGAGAATGACGCTGCGGCGGTGGTGAAAGCGGAGGGCGGCAAGGTGCTGGGCACCGTTCGCCATCCCACCGGAACAGCGGACTTCTCGTCATTCCTGCTGCAGGCACAGGCCAGCAAGGCGAAGGTGGTTGCGCTCGCGAACGCTGTCGGCGACACCATCAATTCGGTGAAGCAAGCCTCGGAATTTGGCCTGCAGGCCGGCGGTCAGGAGTTGGCGGCGCTGCTGATGCAGGTCACCGACGTCAATGCCATCGGCCTCGGCGTCGCCAAGGGTCTCTATCTCACCGAGGCCTTTTACTGGGACATGAATGATGGCACACGCAAGTTCTCCGATCGCTTCGCGGCGCTGACCGGCGGCAAGCGGCCGACCATGATTCAAGCGGGTGTGTATGCCGGGACCTTGCATTATCTCCGGGCAGCCGCCGCGGCCAATACCACGGATGGTCAGGCGATCATCGCGAAAATGAAGGAGATGCCTTCGGATGATCCGCTGTTCGGCAAGGGCACCATCCGTCAAGATGGCCGGCACATTCACAACATGTATCTCTTCCAGGTGAAGTCGCCGGCGGAATCGAAAGGACCTTGGGACTACTACAAGCTGGTGCAGACCATTCCTGCCGCGGAAGCGTTCCGCCCGCTCGCGGACGGCAACTGTCCGATGATCAAGAAGTAGGGGCTCCGGACGCACGAAACCTCTTCTCCCCTGATCAAGACAAAGAGGCGGCTGGTCGTCATTGAACCAGCCGTTTTTTTTGTGCGGAAGTTCGCGAGCTGTTCGATGCCGAGGCTGCGAACCGATTGACCACGATACGAATCGCGCGAACCGCGGAACGAGCCGTTGCGAGCACGTTCCCACTGCCTTAGCGCGCGAAACGAGAACAAGTCTGATGCCGTGGCGGCACTCGGGAAAACATTAATCTCATTGATTTTATTGGGGAAAATGCTGCATTTAGGCAGATGATCGTCGCCGAGCGCGACCGCGGACGAGAACATTTCAGCTCCGACGAGGGTGCGCTTTCCCCGATCCGCGCCGCGCCAGAACGGATCGAACAGGCAGATTGAATAGCGCCGAGCAGCGCGGGATTGAATGCGATGACCAGAATGGAATTGTCGGGTCCCCGACTGAACAGCGATCAATGGCAACGCATCAATGATCTCGCGGCGTCGCTGCAGCCGGGGCAGGCGCTTTGGCTGAGCGGCTTTTTCGCAGGGCTGGATTATCAGGCGCGTGCCGTCGCCGGGCTTGACGATGTGGCGGTCCTGACGCGAGAGCAGCCGGACCAATCCGCTGCGCCAAGCGTCGAAACGAGATCGCTGACGATTCTTTACGGCACCGAGACCGGCAACAGCCGCGGCCTTGCGAACACGCTCGCTGACGCCGCGCGGGAACATGGCCGCGCCGTCACTGTTTCTGACATGGCGGATTACAAGACGCGCAGCTTGAAGGATGAGCAGGACCTGCTGGTGATTACCAGCACGCACGGTGAAGGTGATCCGCCGCAATCTGCCGTCGGCTTCTTTGAATTTCTGGAAGGTCGTAAGGCGCCGAAGCTGCCCGGCGTTCGGTTCGCCGTTCTGGCTCTCGGCGATTCCACCTACGAGAAATATTGCGAGGGCGGCAAACGGATCGATCGCCGGCTCGAGGAACTGGGCGCGACGCGGCTTGCCGCCAGAGTGGATTGCGACGTCGATCTTGAGGAGGCCGCGCCAAGCTGGATCAAGACCGTCATCGAGAAGCTCGCGCCGCAGCAGAACGGGGCCGCGTCGGCGCCCTTGTCCGCAGCGGCAGGGGCGTCTGCCAGGCCGCCGCTGGCCGCTTCCGCGTTCGACAAGCAGAATCCGTTTCCGGCAACAGTGATCGATAACATCGTTCTCACGGGGCGGGGTTCGACCAAGGAGACGCGGCATATCGAACTGTCGCTCGAAGGCTCCGGCCTGACATACGAACCAGGCGATGCGCTCGGAGTCATGCCGCGTAACGATCCCGCGTTAGTCGAATCACTTTTGACCACACTTGGTCTTGGCGCGGATGCGCCGGTTGTGGTCAAGCAGAAAGTCACGACGTTGCGCGAAGCTTTGTCCTCTGCGTTCGAGGTGAGCGCGGTGACGCCGCGATTCATCGATCATTGGGCCGAACTCAGCGGTGCAACCGCATTGGCGCAGTTGCGCGGTCCCGAGCGGGCCGAGGCGCGCGCCGCCTTCATGCGCGTGCACCACGTCATCGATATCGTGCGCCGCTTTCCGGTGAAGGGCATCGACGCAGAAGCGTTATTGCGCGGCTTGCGGCCATTGCAGCCGCGTCTCTACTCCATCTCGTCCAGTCTTGCGGCGACTCCGGATGAAGCTCATCTGACGGTCGGCACCGTGCGCTATCGCCTGGACGATGAGCCCCGCGCGGGCGTCGCCTCCAGCTATCTTGCCGATCACGCAGCGCCGGACGCAATCGTTCCCGTCTACATTCAGAGCAATCCGCATTTTCGTCTGCCGGCCGACGATGTTGCGATTCTGATGATCGGCGCCGGCACGGGCGTTGCTCCGTATCGCGCCTTCATGCAGGAGCGCGAAGCGCGTGGCGCTGGCGGACGATCGTGGCTGGTGTTTGGCGAGCGCAACTTCCGTAGCGATTTTCTTTATCAAACTGAGTGGCAAGGCCTGCTGAAAGACAAGGTGCTGACGCGGATGGACGTTGCATTCTCGCGCGATCGTACGCCGAAAACCTATGTGCAGGATCGGCTGCGTGAACGTAGCCGCGACGTCTATGCGTGGCTCGAGGAGGGAGCGCATGTCTATGTTTGCGGAGATGCCGCGAATCTTGCGCCCGACGTGCATGCAACATTGACCGACATTATCGCGAAGGAAGGCGGTCATGGCACGACCGCCGCGGGCGAATACCTTGCGGCCCTGCAGCGTGCGCACCGCTACCAGCGCGATGTCTATTGAGGACGCTCATGACAAACTCAACGACAGTCGATCGTAGCCGGGATCTGTCCCAGCCTCTCGATAAGCTCGGGCCGGATGAGACATTGAAAGCCAACAGCCGCCAGTTGCGAGGCACGATCAACGAAAGTCTGTTCGATCCGATCACCGGAGCAGTGACCATCAGCGATACCAAGCTGATGAAATTCCACGGTATCTATCAGCAGGACGATCGTGATATCCGCGATGAGCGCCGCCGCCAGAAACTGGAGCCCGCCTTTGCCTTCATGGCGCGGGTGCGGCTGCCGGGTGGCGTGTTGAGTCCCAGCCAGTGGCTCAAGCTCGATTCTCTGGCGCGGACCTATGCCGGCGACACCATGCGGTTGACGACGCGGCAGACGTTTCAATTTCATCACGTTCTGAAGAGTGATCTGCGCGCGGTGATGCAGGGCTTGCGCGACGTGCTGCTCGATACCCGCGCGGCATGCGGTGACGATACACGCGGCGTCATGGCTTCGATCAATCCGCATCTCTCGAAGGTCCATGCGGAAGTTTATGCGCTTGCCAAGCAGGCAAGCGATCATGCAATCCCGAAGACCGGCGCCTACAACGAAATTTGGTATCAGCAGGAAGGCGGCGCAGTGAAGGAGCCAGAAGAACCCTTCTATGGCCGCACGTATATGCCGCGCAAGTTCAAGATCGGCTTCGTCATTCCGCCGAGCAACGACATCGATGTCTATGCGCAGGATCTTGGCTTCATCGCCATTGTTTCACGCGGAAAGTTGCAAGGCTTCAATGTCGCCATCGGCGGGGGCATGGGCCGCACGGATCAGGCCCCGGAAACCTATCCGCGCCTTGCCGACGTGATCGGCTTCATTCCGGTCGACCAACTGATCCCGGCCATTGATGCGGTGATGTCGGTACAGCGCGACTACGGCGATCGCGTCAACCGTCTGCACGCCCGTTTCAAGTACACGATCGACGACAAGGGACTTGACTGGATCAAGTCGGAAATCGAGCGTCGGTTGGGCCGGGCTCTGCAGCCGGCTCGGCCGTTCCAGTTCACCTCGAACGGCGACCCGGTCGGCTGGGTACAAGGCGACGACGGCCGGCATCACTTCACGTTATTTATCGAGAATGGCCGTGTCATCAATAGGCCTGATCTGCCGCTGATGGACGGCCTGCGTGCGATTGCAAGCGTTCACAGGGGAACGTTCCGCGTCACCCCGAACCAGAGCCTGACCATTGCCGAGATTGCCCCCGGGGACCGGCTTCAGATCGCGAAGTTGCTTGACGAATACGGTCTCGCCGGTCTCAACGGCGCCAGTGCCCTGCGGCTCAACGCCATGGCCTGCGTGGCGTTGCCGACCTGCGGCCTGGCGATGGCGGAAAGCGAGCGTTACCTGCCGTCGCTGCTGTCGAAGATCGAACCGCTTCTCGACGCCCATGGGCTGCGGGATGAGCCGATCACCATCCGCATGACCGGTTGCCCGAACGGCTGCGCGCGGCCCTATATTGCCGAAATCGGCCTCACTGGTCGCGCGCCGGGCAAATACAATCTCTATTTCGGTGGCGGTTTTCACGGCCAGCGCCTCAACAAGATGTATCTGGAGAATGTCGGTGAGCCCGCCATTCTCGAGGCCCTCGACAAGGTGCTAGGCCACTATGCCAAGGCCAGGCGGCCGAACGAGCACTTCGGCGATTTCACTATCAGAGCGGGCTACGTCGCCGAGGTGAAGGAGGGGCGCCGGTTCAACGATTAGGGGGTGGAGTTCCGTTTAACCGGCGGGCGGGAATGCTGTTTCCCACGGGCTCGTCCCGGTTTCCTTTATCCCTGAAAGCCATTACACCTGCGCGCGAGCGGCACGGACGGCCGGACATCGATCCGTGCTTTTGCGATCAGTGCAGGACCGGTACGATGACGAAACCCAGGGATCCCCACACCATTGCCGTCGCCAATGGAATTGCGACGGATCGAGCCTTCGGTGCGGTGACGCCCCCGCTCTATCTCTCGAGCACATTTGCCTTTCCAGGTTACGAGAAGGCCGGGCCGTACGATTACACGCGCACAGCCAATCCCAGTCGCGACATACTCGCGGATACGCTGGCCAAACTGGAGGGCGGCGCCGGCGCCGTAGTGGTCTGTTCCGGTATGGCGGCTATCGATGTCGTGCTGGCCCGTGTGCCGACCGGCGGCCTCGTTATTGCGCCACATGACTGCTACGGCGGCACTCACCGGTTGCTGGGCGTGCGGCAGCGATGCGGGCAGATCGAACTGGCCCTGGTCGACTTTCACGACGCGGCGGCGCTATCGGCCGCGATGGCGCGCAGCCCAAAGCTGGTCCTGATCGAGACGCCGAGCAATCCGTTGATGCGGATCACGGACATCAGGTCCGTTGTGGCCCAGGCGCGCAAGGTCGGCGCCAAGGTGGCGGTGGACAATACCTTCTTGTCGCCGGCGCTGCAGCAGCCGATTTCCCTCGGCGCAGATTTCGTCATTCATTCCACGACTAAATTCATCAATGGCCATTCCGACGTGGTGGGCGGCGCGGTGATTGCTGCTGCGAAGGACGATGTCGATGCTTTGGCGGAGTGGGTCAATATCGTCGGTGTCACCGGCGCGCCTTTCGATGCCTATCTCACGCTGCGCGGCGTGAGAACGCTGTTTGCGCGGATCGAACGGCAGCAGGCCAATGCTCAGGCGGTGGCGGATTTTCTGCACAAGCATCAATTGGTGCGCGCGGTCTACTATCCCGGGCTGCCGTCGCACCCCGGCCACGCGCTGGCGAAACGTCAGCAATCTGGATTCGGGGCCATGCTGAGTTTCGAACTGGCGGGCGAGACCAAGGATGTGCGCGCCTTCGTTGAGGCCGTACAGGTTTTCACACTGGCGGAATCCCTTGGCGGTGTGGAGAGCCTGATCGCGCATCCGGCCACCATGACCCACGTCAAGATGGGTGCGGAGGCGCGACGCATCGCCGGCATCAGTGACAGCCTGCTGCGGTTGTCAGTCGGGATGGAAGCCGAGACTGACCTGATCGCCGGCCTGGAGGCCGGCTTTGCCGCGATGCGGAGCTAACGAAGGTCACCCATTCTCAGGCGGTCCTTGACGAAGGGCGAGCGTTACCTCCAAAACCACGACTATGACAAACTTGAGTTGCGATTTTCACGGCGTTTTTCCTTATCTCGTGTCGCCGACCGATGCCGCCGGCCGCATTCGCACCGAGGTGCTCGGCCGGTTGTGTGATGACCTGATCAAGGCCGGGGTTCATGGGCTGACTCCCTTGGGGTCGACCGGGGAATTTGCCTATCTCAACAATGAGCAGCGCACCGCTGTGGTGCGTGCCACCATCGAGGCCGCGCGGCATCGCGTTCCCGTAATTGTGGGGGTTTCATCGACATCGACGGCCGACGCGGTTGCGCAGGCGCGCACGTATCAGCAACTCGGTGCCGATGGTATTCTCGCCATTCTGGAGGCTTACTTTCCGCTCAAGGATGCGCAGGTCGAAGCTTATTTCCGCGCTGTCGCCGATGCGGTCGATATTCCGGTGGTGATTTATACCAATCCGACCTTCCAGCGCTCTGACCTGACGCTCGATGTCATTGCCCGCCTGGCGGAGCATCCGCGGATTGTCGCCATCAAGGATGCATCGACAAACACCGGCCGCTTGCTCTCCATCATGAATCGCTGCGGCGACAAACTGCAGGTCTTTTCGGCCTCGGCGCACATTCCGGCCGCTGTCATGCTGATCGGCGGCCGTGGCTGGATGGCCGGTCCCGCCTGCGTTGCGCCGCGCGACAGCGTCCGGCTTTACGAATTGTGCAGGGCCTCGCGCTGGGACGAGGCTTTGACGCTGCAGCGGCGGTTGTGGCGTCTCAACGAGGCGTTCGCAAAATACAATCTCGCGGCCTGCATCAAGGCCGGTCTTGCCATCCAGGGATACGACGTTGGCGATCCTGTTGCGCCGCAGGCTCCGCTGACTGCGGACGAGCGCAAGGTCATTGCCGCTGTACTGGCTGATATCGCTTAGCGAAGGATCGTCTCATAGCCATTGCGATCCGTTCATCCTCCTGCACGATTTCATACACGTCTCACACCACCGGTTGCTCAAAGGTTTGCTCGCATGAATATTCTGCCCGGCAATATGCGTTTCGGCGCTGGACAGCCCGTCAAACGTCTCGAAGACCAACGGCTGCTGACGGGTCAAGGAAAGTATCTCGACGACAAGCCTGCGGATGATGCCGTGTGGCTGACGGTGCTGCGCTCGCCCCACGCGCACGCCCGTATTGTCTCGATCGATCACGCCTCGGCGCAGACGATGCCGGGTGTGATCGCAGTCTACACTGGTGCGGATCTGGTCGCAGATGACGTCGGTAGCATTCCGACGCTGCCGATTTTCAAGCGTCCGGACGGCTCCGAGATGCTGTTGCCGCCTCGCCGTTTGCTGGCGCATGAGGTCGTGCGTTTTGCGGGTGAGCCGATTGTTGCGGTTGTAGCTTCGACGCCGGACGCGGCGCGGCTTGCGGCGGAAGCGATTGTTGTCGATTACGAGGTGCTGCCTTCCGTAGTCGATCCGGTCGCGGCCGTTGCGCCGGATGCGCCAAAAGCCTGGATTGATGCTCCCGATAACATCGTTGCATCGATGAGCTACGGTGATGCCGCGGCGGTAGAGAAGGCTTTCGCATCCGCCACGCACGTCGTGAAACTTGACGTTGCCAGTCAGCGGCTAGCACCGGCGGCCATGGAGCCGCGCAGCACGATTGCCGAGGTCGACAAGGCGTCGGGCCGTCTCACCGTGCATATCCAGTCGCAAACGCCGATGACGACCCGGGATATTCTTGCCGATGCGATTCTGAAACGGCCTAAGGAAAGCATCCATGTTCTGGTCGGCGATCTTGGCGGCGGCTTCGGACAGAAAACCGGCCTGTTTCCCGAGGACGGCCTGGTTGCTTACGCCGCCGTGAAACTCGGCCGTAAGGTGCGCTGGCGCGGCGAACGCACCGATGAGTTCGTTGGTGGCACGCATGGACGCGATCTTACTTCGACGGCGGAATTCGCGCTGAATGCGAAGGGACGCGTGCTTGCTTATCGCGTGCGTTCGCTCGGAGGCACCGGGGCGTATCTCGCTGGCGCGGGCGTCATCATTCCGCTGGTGCTTGGGCCCTTCGTTGCGACAGGCGTTTATGATCTGCCGCTGGTGCATTTCGATGTGAAGGCGGTGATGACGAATACAGCGCCGGTCGGCGCTTATCGTGGCGCGGGGCGGCCGGAGGCCGTGTTCGTCGTCGAACGGCTGATGGATGCGGCGGCGCGGCAGCTCAATATGGATCCGCGCCAGATCCGAAAGGTTAACTTCATCAAGCCGGATCAACTGCCCTACAAGAACGCGGCCGGGCAGGTGTATGACAGCGGTGCGTTCGAGCACATGCTTGATCGCGCCTCCGAGCTGGCGGATTGGGACGGCTTTGCGGCACGCAAGAAAGCAGCGAAGAAGCGTGGCATGCTGTATGGTCGCGGTCTCACCAGCTATATCGAATGGACCGGGGGCCGGTCTCATGCGGAGAAGGTGAGTTTGCACGCGACCGCCGAGGGACGGGTGGTTCTGCACTCCGGAACGCAGGCGATGGGACAGGGGCTCGAGACGGCCTATTCGCAGATGATTGCGGCCTCGCTCGGCATTCCCATCGATCGGATCGACGTGATTCAGGGAAACACCGATCTCGCGCAAGGCATCGGCAGTGTCGGCTCACGGTCGATGTTCGTTGGCGGCACCGCCGTTGCCGTATCCTCTGCCGACCTGATCGCCAAGGCGCGCGAGAAGGCCTCGCATCTCCTGGAGGCCGCAGTCGAGGATATCGAGTATAGCGATGGCTGGTTGACCGTGGTCGGGACCGATCGCCGGATCGGACTATTCGACATCGCCAAGGCGGAGGCAGATGCACGTCTCAGCGTCGACAGTACCGGCGAAGTGGATGGGCCGAGTTGGCCGAACGGTGTTCATATCAGCGAAGTCGAGATCGACCCGGAGACCGGAACCACACGTGTGGTGCGCTATACGACGGTGGACGACGTCGGTGTGGCCGTCAATCCGATGCTGGTCACCGGGCAGGTGCACGGCGGCGTGGCGCAAGGCATCGGCCAGGCTCTCTACGAGGCGGTATCCTACGACAACGAAGGCCAACTGCTGACGGCGACGTATCAGGACTATTGCATACCGCGCGCCAGCGACATCCCGTCCATTGACGTGACGCTCGACGATTCGGCTCCGTGCCGTACCAATCCGCTCGGCGCGAAAGGCTGCGGCGAATCCGGTGCGATCGGCGGCCCGCCCTGTATCACCAACGGTGTGATGGACGCGTTGGCGCCTCTCGGGATTACGTCGCTGAATACACCCCTGACGCCGGCGAAGATCTGGGACGCTATCCGGAGCGCCGGTGGCCCGCGAGGTTAGGGGCCTTCGCTTCGGATAGCAGCAAAAGCCAGGGTCGATCCCTTGCTCTGCGACAGTCTTCTCGCGAAACGGTCTCCGCTTCGCGAGAGGCGCTATGGCTCGCGGCGGACTGTCGTCGCGGGAGCTCGTGCCGGTCGGCGCCGAGCGGACGCCTGCACGCGAGTGGTAGAAATTCACCATTGCGCTATGGCGTAGCGATGCTCATCGTTTGAGTTATGCTTTCGGGTCCGTTGCCGTGGGGCGCGGATTTGTGTCAGCTTGCGTTCCTATTGCGGCAATATGACAGGAGATTTTGATGCGTCGGATTCTCACCGTCCTGGCAGCCTTGGCGAGCCTGAGCCTGACCAATTGCGGGTACAACGCCATCCAAAGTCAGGATGAGCAGATCAAGTCGAGTTGGTCCGAGGTCGTCAATCAATATCAGCGGCGAGCCGATCTGGTGCCGAATCTCGTCAACTCGGTGAAGGGCTTCGCACAGCAGGAAAAGGATGTGTTGCTCGGCGTCACCAATGCGCGGGCGAAGGTCGGCAGCATTCAGGCCTCGCCGGAGACGCTGAACGATCCGGCAGCCTTCAACAAGTTTCAACAGGCGCAGGGAGAGCTCTCGAGTGCGCTGTCGCGGCTCTTGGTTGTCACCGAGAACTATCCGCAGCTGAAATCCGACGCGCTGTTCCGCGATCTGATGTCGCAGCTGGAAGGCACCGAGAACCGTATCACCGTAGCGCGAAACCGCTACATCAAGGCGGTCCAGGACTACAATGTCACGGTACGCTCGTTCCCTTCCAATCTCACCGCCATGATGTTCGGCTACAAGGAGAAGCCGAACTTCACGGTTGATAATGAGAAGGCGATCTCGACCGCGCCCAAAGTGGACTTCAATCCGACGCCGGCGCCCGCGCCAGCGAAATAGGCTCGGCGCAGATGACGGCGGGGATCAAGACGCTGGCCACGGCTTTTCTGGCATGGATGCTGTGCTGGAGCACTGTCGCCGTCGCGGAGATCGCCATTCCGGCACTCACCGGCCGCGTGGTCGATCAGACGGCCACGTTGAGCGCCTCGCAGATCGCGGCACTCGATCAGACGCTGCAAGCGTTTGAGGAGAAGAAGGGCACCCAGATTGCCGTTCTCATCGTGCCGACCACGCAACCTGAAACCATCGAGCAGTTCTCGATCCGAGTCGCAGACGCCTGGAAGATCGGCCGCAAGAAAGTCGATGACGGCGCCATTCTGGTCGTTGCCAAGGACGATCGTCGTCTGCGGATCGAGGTCGGTTATGGCCTCGAAGGTGTTCTGACCGACGTTACGGCCAAACGTATCATCGATGAAATCATCACGCCGAAGTTTCGTGACGGGGATTTCGCCGGAGGAATTTCGGCGGGCGTCGATCGTATGATCCGTGTCGTCGAAGGTGAGCCCCTGCCGCCGCCGCAACGTCAGGATTACGGTTCGAATTTTCTCGACAGCATCGAATCCGTTGGTCCGTTCGCCTTCATCGCAGTGCTGGTGTTCGGCGGCATCTTCCGTGCGATGTTCGGACGGCTGCTGGGTGCCGCGGTGACAGGTGGTCTGGTCGGGCTGGTAGTCTGGTTTCTCGCCGGCGCGCTGGCCATGGCGGTCATCGTCGGCATGATCGCCTTCTTCTTCACCCTGGTCGGTGACAGCGTCGTTTCGTCCGGAGGTGGTGGAGGGGGCAGTCGCGGCGGCTGGTCGGGAGGCGGGGGCTTCTCCGGTGGCTCAAGCGGCGGCTTTAGCGGAGGCGGCGGCAGCTTCGGTGGCGGTGGCGCTTCGGGGAGATGGTGAGATGCGCATCGCAAGAATCGGCAAGCATCTTCTCGCCAATCGTTCCCGGGTTCGGCGCGCGTTTCCACCCCGGACGCTGGAGGCGATCGAGCGAGCGATCAAGGCGAGCGAGGCAACTCATGCCGGCCAGATTCGGTTTGTCGCCGAGGGCGCATTGGACGGCCGACCGCTCTTTCGCGACCAGCTGCCGCGCGACCGGGCGCTGGACGTCTTTTCGCAACTGCGGGTCTGGGATACGGCGCGCAACAATGGCGTGTTGATCTATGTGCTTCTGGCCGATCGGAATGTCGAGATCGTCGCTGATCGCGGGATCAATGCTGTCGTCGGTCATGCCGCTTGGGAGGCAATCTGCGCCGCGATGGAAGCTGAATTCCGGAGGGGGCACTTCGAGGAGGGAGCGCTGGCGGGCATTCGCGCGGTGACCGCCCATCTGGCGCGGCATTTCCCGAAGGCCGGTGCCGGCAGCAATGAACTGCCGGACACTCCCGTCGTGCTCTGAGCCTGGATTGACGGCGTGGCGCGGTTGCCCGCTTACGCCTTGGTCGAGGGCCGTTCCGCGATCCGTTTCATCCAGGCGGCGATCGCAGTATTTGCCGGATCAAGGGGCTGTCCGACCTGCCCGCCGAAGTCGAGCCAGCAATACAGCATCATGTCGGCAAGGGTAAAACGTTTCCCACATACGAATTCCTTGCCCTCCATCTGGCCGTTCAACCAGCGCAGGCGGTCGGCTGCGATTTTCTTCAGTCCCGGCGAAGCCTCGGGCACACAGACGATGCGATCCTTGAAGAGCTTGAGTCCCTCGCCGAAGCGGAATCCGTTGGTCAGCGGCTCGCAGATATTGAGATCGATGCGTCGGGTCCACATTCGGCATTCCGCGCGTTCCTCGGCGGTCGTCCCGATCAGCGCCGGGGTTGGATGTTTTTCTTCAAGGTACTCACAGATCACGGTGACCTCGGACAGATAGCCGCCGTCATCGAGTTCGAGGGTCGGCAACTGTCCGTGCGGGTTGCGGGCGAGATGGGCCTGCTGGCGATTTTCGCCGCCCATCAGATCGACGGCCTGGAGTGGAATGTTCAGGCCCTTCTCGGCAATGAACATGCGGACGAGGCGCGGGTTCGGCCCGATTGAATTGTAAAGTTTCATCATCCCCCCTGAGGCTCCGCTTCGGCGTGGCCCGATTGGCGTTTCGCGGCGCACATTATCGAACCGGATAGGCCGGTGGCGGTGACCGGCTTACGGGACTTCCCTGCCGCATTCATGCCTATGTTAATCGAGAAAACGGCAGCCGCAACAGCCCAATAGCCCGGGCGACGGCTCGTCAGGCGCCGTTCAGCTTCCGGTCAGGTCAGCCGTTTCACAATTGAGGCACAAGTCGCCGCTAACCAGCCCCCACCGAGGTAACCATTTGGCAAGCAATCATGGTTACCAAATTGTCAATGTCGAGGATTCAGACCCGTGAGCGAACAGATGTCCGATCAGAACCGAGACGATCGCGTTGAAGCCACCGTCAGCGCCACCGGAAGTGAATCGGCTGCGACGCCGGATCCCGCCGCAGGACAGGAAAAATCCGTGAGCTCGGACGCGGGAGCAACAGTCGAAGCCAAGGCCGCCGGAGACGGATCGGAATCCGCAACGAAGGCCGGCCACATCATGGTGCTGCCGCCAGCGCGCGATAATCAGTGGAGCGCTGCGAACGGGGAAGCGGCGTCGGCGGGCGGAGCGAAGTCGGGTCCGTTCCGGAAGCGTCGTTTGACAGCCATGGCTGCGATCTTCGCGCTGGCCGCGGTGGCGGGTGTGGTCGGCGGCTCGTTGGCGTCAGCGGCCGTCGGTCGTCTGTTTGCCAGCAAGACCAATCCTGCGGCAGAGCAGCAGGTCCAAGCTCTGGAACAGACCATTCAGCAACTGAATGCCGAAGTTGCGGCGCTGAAGGAAAGTGCCCAGCGAGCGGCCAAGGCTGATGCCTCGCAGCTGGCCAAGATCAGCGATCGTGTTGAAAAGGTGGAAAAGGCGCAAGCCGAGCCGGCCGCCAAGCTCGCCAAACTCAGTGAGACGGTCGAGAAGCTTCGCACCGCGGCTGCGACGCCGGCGCCGGCTGCTGCGAAGGACACCGGTAAGGAAACCACCGCGTCGATTCCCACCCCGGTTGCCGCGCCGAACCGAGCTGTTGAAGCCAACCGCCTGCCGATGGTCGAGGGCTGGCGCCTGCGCGATATCGCGAACGGCGGCGCCTTGGTGGAAAGCCGGCGAGGTCTCTACGAGGTCTATGCGGGCGATCCTCTGCCGGGCCTCGGCCGTGTTGATGCCATTCGCAAGCAGGATGGCCGCTGGGTGGTGGTGACGAGCAAGGGATTGATTGTCGAGCGCTGACGATCGCGCGACTTCTCCAAACAGCGACATGGCGTGGTTGTCACGGTCATTGGGTGACGACGCGCCATGCGGCGCCGTGGAACCCACAAGTCTGTGCTCGGTTGATCCAGCGTCGGGAAAGACCGGGACGATGAACAGCCTCGAGCAGGACGCAAAGCGTCGCAACCGTAAGATCGCGCAGAACGAACAGGCGCATCGGACCCGCAGTGAGATGCGCCTTAGCATCTGGGCCGTGGCGATCGCGCTCTGTGTGGTTCTTGTCGGATGGTTGTTGATGCGTTAAGGGCGCAGCAAGCGGTGCGGCGCGCCCTTCGTCGCCATCCTTGATCGAGACGCCCCGCGATCTCGTTCGCGAGCTTCAGCCGATCACTCCGGCATTGCGAAGATTGCGAATGTCGTCCTCGCCATAGCCCGCTTCTCGCAGCACATCTTCGCTATGCTGCCCGACATTCGGCGGAAGCGTCGGCTTTCTCTTGGCGCTGCCGTCGATCCAGATCGGGCTGTTGATGGTCAGCGTCGCCTCGCCCTCGAACGGGATCAGGATATCGTTCTCACGCATCTGCTTATCTTGCGGAATATCGTCGAGAATGCCGACGACACCAAAGACCAGTCCATTGCCGTCGAGAATGGCGCGCCACTCCGCGAGATCACGCGTTGCGAAAATCTCGTCGAATATCCGGATCAATTCCACGGAGCGGGCGTGCCGCGCCGCTTTGGTGGCGAAACGCGGATCGGTCACCAGGTCCTCGCGGCCAAGGCAGCGTGCGAGCGCCGGCCATTGCTTCTCTTCGCTCAGCAAGGACAGGATGATCCAGCGGCCATCGCGGCATCGATAGTGATTGGTGACGGCATTCAGCGCCTGCTCGCGCGAGCGGCGCGGTTGAAACTGTGCACCGCAGAGTTTGGCTTGGGCCAATACACCGCTCGCCCATACGCCGTTCGCCATCAAGTTGGATTTGACGTGCGATCCTTGTCCGGTCCGTTCGCGCTTGTAGAGCGCCGTGACGATGCCGCTGAATAGCGCCATCGCGCAGGGATGGTCGCCCATGCCGGCCACCGAGCGTGCCGGCGTGGTGTCCTCGTCGGCGCGCACCAGATCCATCAGTCCGGAACGGGCCCACCAGGCATTGCTGTCGAAGCCGGGCTTGTTGGCTTCTTCGCCTTTCTCGCCGTAGCCGGTGAAGGATGCATAAATCAGGCGGGGGTTGAGCGGTGCCAGGATGTCGTAGGTGACGCCCAAGCGCTGACGCACGGCGGGAGGAAAATTGGTGATGAAAACATCCGCATCTCTGACCAGCTTGTGCAGAATCGCACGCCCCTCCACTTTGGACAGATCAAGGGCCAAACTCTTCTTGTTGCGGCCCTCCAGCATCCACGCATAGTTGTGCGGGCTCACAGGATAGCCCGGCAGATTGGGAAGATTGCGATAGGGATCGCCGGCGCCCGGCGGCTCGATCTTGATGACGTCAGCGCCGAAATCCGACAGCACCGTTGCCGCAGCCGGCGCCGCGATGAAGCTTGCACAATCCAGAATCTTGAGGCCGTCGAAGATACCGTTTTCCATGGTCGCGCTGTACCGTGTTCTCCCGCCGGATGAGTTCCGGCATCTCCGCTCGTCGTGGCGGATTTCCACCCGCATTTGACCTGCGTTGCGGCGATCGCGCAACTGTTGTGATGCGGATTTGTGATTGTCCGTTTCCCGGAAAACGGCGCGCCGGCGGACGAGCGCCGGACCTGGGCCGATAGTGCAGCGATGTCACGCTGGCGAGCGGAACGGTGGAGCCGGCGACTCGCGATATTGGCATCGCGGATGTCTTTGGTTAGCGTCCCAGCCATTGATTTGAGGGCTTTGGCATGAAGCGGAGCGAAGGCAAAAGCTGGCGACCCGGCATCGCGATGGTGGCGCGCATTCTATTGTGCCGCGACTGGCTTTGGGTGTTGATCGGCGGCATCGTCGCGGCCGGTATGCTGCCGCATGCCGCGTCGGCATCGTCGTTGAGCGGCCCGGTGGCTCAGCTTTACAGTTCGGTCTCGATCTTTCCGCCGTCGGCCGGCTCCATGACGGTCTGCTACGGCTTTGTGTGCCGGCGGCGCGAAACCTTCACGTTCTCCGCATCGGACCGCAGGGTTCTCACCCAGATCATGGCGTCGGGCCGCACATCAGCCGCCGCCGAACGGGCGGCGGTGCAAAAGGCGGTCGTCTGGTTCGATCGCCGTATCGGGCCCATTCTCGGGACCGACAAGCGTGTGGCCCGCGCGGATTTTCGTGCGCGTGACGATCAGCATAATTTCGATTGCTGGGACACGACGCGCAACACCACAAGTCTTCTGCTGATCCTGCAGGGTTGGAATCTGCTCAAGTTCCATTCCATTGGCGATCCGCACTATCGCGGCAACGTCGTCGCGCTGCAGACGCCGCACAACACCGCGGTGCTGACGGATCGCGCAACCCGCATCGACTGGGTCGTCGATCTGTGGCCCCGCGGATACGGTCAGAAGCCGGACGTCATGCCGGTCACCGATTGGGTCAAGCTCGACTGACGCTTCGTCGCGCATCGGGTTTGGCCGCGCCCGCATCGCAGAGACGAGCGCGCGGAGGCCTGATCCGTGACGACTGAATCAGGCCCGTACCTGCCGGGAAAGAGGAGGAGCGTATCTGAACAATGCTGCTCAGCTACGCCAACCCAGCCCTCGAACTGATGTCGACAGAGCTGCCGTGCAAGTTGGCGATTGATCGCAAGCTGGCGGTTGATCGCCCTGGTGCACGCGCCAGGTTCAGACCTTGAGGTTTTCCGCGGAGGTCCTGCCACGGTTGGCGACTTCTTCGTATTCGATCGACTGCCCTTCGTTAAGTGTCGACAGGCCTGCTTTCTGCACTGCCGAGATATGCACGAATATGTCCTTCCCGCCGGTGCTGGGCTGAATAAATCCGTAGCCCTTCGTAGGGTTGAACCACTTCACAGTGCCTTTCGCCATTACATCGTCTCCGTAGGATCAAACGAACAGAAACAGTCGGTCCCCCGAACGCGGCGTATCCGACGGGGCGCAGGATACGCGGAATGTAGCGAGGTTCATAGTCCCTCCGGCGTCCGGGACAATGATCCAAGGACCCTGTCGACCCCAAGTGATCAGTTCGGTCTTGGCATGATCTCGGACCGGCACCATGGAACGTCTTTCCAGAAAGGGCTGTCTGTCATGGCATGCATTGCTCATGAAGCGATCGGCATCGGACGGCGCTCCAGCAGCCGCGCCAAAGCCGTCGACCTCGCAACGCCCCTGACCTGTATCGCTTCATTGCGGCCACGGAGTGTAACCTCTTGTTGCGGCAGCGAGTCCGGCGGCAGCCCCGCGCGCCGGTGGCCCCCCTCGAAGACGATGTCTCGCATGAGACGACCTTGCTCAGGTCCTGCAATCGCGCGGCGACACCGACAGGCTGCGCGGGACGCGGATAGTTCTGCCGTCGTCATAGGACAGGCGGATCAGGTCCGCCGCGCCGCTCCCCAGCAGTCGCACGCCGCGGCCGACGATCGCGAAAGTCGGGAGCAGTTACCGCGGCGGCGAGCAGGACCGGAGCTGCGGGTTTGAACAGCGTTTCATGCGCAGCCAGACATAGAGGCCGATGCAGCCGTGAATCCAGGCGACGTTCAGAACGGCGGTCATCAGCCAGAGTCGGCCCGGCGAATTGACCCAGAAGCTATAGAGTACCTGAGGATACAGCTTCTCGGTCTCGAACAGGGTCTGGCTGAGGCGGATTCCGATGATGTGCGAAATGACCATCACGGAATGCAAAGGCCGAGCACGAGCTGCAGCATCTCGGTGCGCCAACGTAATTCCCGCCGCTCAAGCCGAGGCCGGTATGAATAAGCGCGGCGTAAAAGGCGACCGCGACCAGCGGATATTGCCAGATGTTGGTGTGATAGTTCGCGCTGATCGCCAAAGCTTCCGGCGAAATGATGCCGAGCGCATGATTGACGAAATGATTGATGAGGTATGCGAACAGAATGAGCCCGCAGGTCAGCCGGGCCTGCCGCATGCCGGCCGATGCAGTGCCGGCGATGTTCATTGCAGTCGGCGCGGTACGCCATAAGCACCGCCGATTTGAAGTGCTTGATCGACCGGCAACAGTGCCGTGATTGACAGCGCCAGCGGAGTCGGAAACAAAGCGAATAGGCCCGGCCGGTATCAAGAGGCCGGATGCCCTGCTTGCCGGAACGGCCTTTCGATGACAGTCGCCTCCATAGATCACGATCGCTTACCGATGGCGGGCAGAAGACGCTGGATCTATGGCGCGTGGCTGCTGGTCGGATTCATGACCGTGTTGCGGATCATCTACGCCAGCACGATCGATCTGCGGACCGACGAAGCCTATTATTGGACGTGGTCCAAAGAGAACGTGCTGTCGTTTCTCGACCATCCGCCGATGATTGCTTGGTTCGTTCGGTTCGGCACTGCGATTTTCGGCGACACCACGCTTGGCGTGCGTCTCGGCGGCATCGTCGCGATGCTGGTCACGCAGCTTCTGCTCGCTGACATCGTGCGCCGGATCACACGTGACTGGCGGGCCGTGGTGCTAGCCGTGCTGCTGCCGGAGGCCGCGGTCTATTACGGATTGTTGATGGCGAAAGTCGCGCCGGACACCGCGCTGATCGTGTTTGCGGTGGCGATGATGTGGTCCCTGGTCCGTCTCGCCGAAACCAATGACGGACGCTGGTGGCTGCTGGCCGGCGTCTTCGGCGGGTTGGCCTTGCTGTCGAAATTGACCGCACTGATGCTGCTGCCGGCGGTCGCCGCCTTCGTGGTGGTGCCGGATTGGCGGCGGCGCTGGCTGCTCAGCCCCTATCCGTGGCTGGCTGCGCTGATTGCGTTGGTGCTGTTTTCGCCGGTGCTGATCTGGAACGGCTTGCACGACTGGGCATCATTCAAATTCCAGTTTGTCCGGGCCACCGTCGCGCCGCCACTATCGCTGGCTCGGTTCGGCGAATTCCTGGGTCTGCAATTCAGCCTGGTCGGGCCGGTGCTGCTTCCGGTGACCTTGTCGGGAGTCGGCTTCACGCTGTGGCGCGGTTATCGGTGTCGCGACGCCGTGGCGATCCTGCTGTCCACCGCGGTGGCGCTGCCGTTCGGCTATTTCCTATGGCGATCGATGACGCTTCGCATCGGCGACACCTGGCCGATGTTCATGTGGCCGATCGGCTTTGCCGCGACCGCCGTCAATGTCTGGTGGCTGCGATCGCAAGGCTCGCGGCTTGCCCGGTCCACGATGGCTTGGGCTGTCGCTGCTGTTGTCTCCGGCCTGGTTATCGTGATGGCGACGTTCGTCTATTACGTGGTGAGTGATAAGCCATGGCTCGGCCGGCTTGATCCCGGCGGCGCGGAGGCGGGCTACCAAGAAGTGGCGGCGCGCGTCGAGGCGGATATGAAGGCAGTCGGAGCGACCTGGATCGCCACCACCGACTATCGCACCTATGCGATGCTGCGCTGGGAACTGAAGGATCGGGTGCCGGTGATCCAGATCAACGAGCGGGCGCGATTCATGGGCTTCAAGGATCCCGGCATTGATCGAATTAAGAACCGCACCGGCCTGTATGTCGTGCGCCGATCGGACGTCGACAATCCGCTATGGGCCTTGACTTCGGCGCGCCGCGAGCCGCTGCCGGATGTTGTGCGGAGCTGGCGTGGGATTGCGATGGAGAGTTACGCCGTCGGCAAGCTGACCGGATGGACGCCGGAGCTATCGCCGGCGCCCGATACGCCGTTCTATCGCTGGCACCTGCTGGCCGATGAAGGCGTTCGTCCGCCGGTGCCGGCCGTCAACGCTCGCTGATCCGCGCCGCTTCGGCGGGCCTCTCAGCCTCGCGTTTGGCAAGTAAATCCTTGGCCAGATCGCTGAGTGCCGGCCGTGGCAGCGCGTTGAACGGCAGCGGCCGCGTCACGTCGATGGCGGCGAGGCCGAGGCGCGCGGTCAATAGCCCGTTGAGGATGCCTTCGCCCAATCGCTGCGAGAGCTTGGCCGCGACGCCGTGGCCGAGCATCTGCTGGACCAGGCTGTCGCTTGCCGCCATGCCGCCGGTGATGGCGAGATGCGAGATGGTATGGCGCATCAGGCGGATCATGCCCAGCGTTCCAGGCCGTCCACCGTAGAGCAGCGCTAGTTGCCGCACCAGCCGCAACGCGGCTGCAAGCACGAAGGCGACATCGATCAACGCGCGGGGGCTGATCGCGGTAACGATGGAGACCCGCTGCGCCGCCACCGAGACCAGCCGCCGTGCTTCGCGGTCGAGCGGGCTCATCAATTCCCGCTCGGCCAGCCGCAGCATGTCGGCGCCGTCGATGATGTCGTCGCGATGGCTTGCCAGGGTGGCGCGGGCGCGCGCCAGCGCAGGATTGCCATGCGCCAGCTTGAGCAGATCGCGGACGATCTCGTCGGCCTCGGTGCGGCTGTCGCTGACGATGGTTTCGGCAGCGCGCTCGTGCAGTTTCTCGATGGTCGCGAGCCGCGCCAGCCCGAAGGCCTCGCGTGCGACGATGACGATCAGCGCCAGCAGCGCGACGGCGGCGAGCGCCGCACCGAACCAGCCGAGGCCTTCGCTGCGGACGAACAGATCCTCGATCAGGTTGGCGACGCCGAGCCCGGCGCCGAGCAGCACAAGTCCACCGACGGCGCTCCAGAACAGCGTGCCCCACCAGGATCGGCGCTTCGGGGGCAAGGGCGTCTCCTCCAGCGCGACCGGTAATGTTGCAGGATCGGGGTCGGGGGTGATCTGGATCGTACCGCGTCCGAACAGGGCCGTGTCGTCATCCGTCTCACGCAGCACGACGCGTGGATCGTCAAGCCGAAAGGCTGCGGGCCGTCGTCCCTGTGCGTGCTCACTCATCACGGCACCCGTCTCATTGCAGCTTGTCTCCGATCAGAAACTGAAGGGCGCGGTCGAGACGAATATGGGGCAGGGCCGGCGTTTCGCCAGGGGCGTGCTGCAGCAACGGCGGGCGAAACCGCAGGAAGCGGTAGTCCACGTCCTCCGGCCCGGCCGCGGCCAAGCCGCGGAACGTGGGAGCCTCGGTGAACAGGCCGTCGAGATCGGTCGGCAGGTCGCCTGGAAAAGTGGCGATTTCCATTTCTCCGTCGAACGTCTCGCCGGCAGCCTGCTCCCCGGCGATCGGCGTTCCCAGGATGGACGGCAACTTTTCGCGTCCGCGCTGAACCTCGGCCTCGCGTGTGGCGCGCACCGCCGCCAGCGCTACCACGTCGATGGTCGCGCCTGCGAGCTGTGCGCGGGTGGCAGCGCGATCCAGCATCCGCCGCAGGATGGCCTCCAGGCGGTCGTGACTGGTGCGGTGCAGATGATCGGCCTTGGTGGCGGCGAACAGGATGCGATCAATGCGCGGCCGGAACAGCGCGCTCCACAGCGAGTCGCGGCCGACGTTGAAGCAATCCAGAATACCCGCCAGTGCCGCTTCCAGGTCGTGCAGCGCGGCGGGGCCGGCATTGAACGCGGCCAGCGCATCGACCAGCACGATCTGACGATCAAGCCGCGCAAAATGATCGCGGAAAAAGGGACGGACCACCACCGTTTTGTACGATTCGTAGCGGCGCCGCATCATCGCCCATAGCGAGCGCTCCGGCGGCGCGCCGTCCGCCGGCACGTCGAGCGGCGCGAAGGTCAGCGCGGGTGAGCCGGCAAGATTTCCCGGCATCAGAAAACGGCCCGGCGGCAGCAGGCTCATGGCGAAGCGTTCGTTGCGACAGGCGCGCAGATAATCGGTGAAGAGTTTGGCGGCGGTCAGCGTCGTCTGTTCATCCTCGCGGCCGCGAGGGTCGAGCGTCGCGAGATGGGCGTGCCAATCGGCCGCAAGCAAGGCGCGGGGTGCCTGACGGGACAATGCCAGGCTTTCCGCCGACCACTGCTCGTAGGTCTTGTTGAGCAGCGGCAGATCAAGCAGCCATTCGCCGGGATAATCGACGATATCGATGGTCAGGCTTCGCTCCGCGCCATTCTGTCGCTGGTATTCGACGACAAGCCGCAATTCGCTGATATCAGAGGTCGAAGCCGGCCAGCGCCGCTCTTCGATCAGTGAGTGGACGTGGTTCTCGTAGTTGAAGCGCGGCACGGCATCGTCAGGCTGTGGCTCCAGCCGGCTGCGCGCGATCCGGCCGCCGGACAGTGGCTCGAACACCGGAAAGCGGCCGCCGCGCAACAGCCCGTGGATCAGTGCCGTGATGAACACGGTTTTCCCTGCCCGCGACAGGCCGGTGACGCCGAGTCGTATCGTGGGATTGAACAGATGGCTGCCGTATTCCAGCAGCGCTTGCGCCGACAGGCGGGCTTCCTCGATGATATCAGTGAAACCGGAAGCCATGCGCGGGCGAACTATCCGATCAAGAGCAGCACTATGATGAGGCAGATGGTTGGACGTCGATGCTGATCCCTTGAAGATGGCGATTGGGGAGCCGAAATCAAGCACTAAGGCTTTCTGCTTTTGAGAGAATCACGGCCGTCATGCGCGGACTTGATCCGCGCACCCATCTTTTCAAGAGAATGATGAATTGCCGGGTCATAGGCGAGCGAAGCGACGCCGTTCTTCGAAACGGCTATGCCCGGCAATGATTTTCCGCCTCAACGGGAAACGCACTATATCGCCTCGATCCCTTCAGCACGAATGTCACACCAAGAGCTTCATGTTTCCGACCCAATTTTCGGCCATGCGTAGGTTTATGAATGGTTAGCTCGCGATCCCTTGCTCTGGCGGGTGCGACGAAGGAGCGCGGCACGGTTTTTGGGTTTGGGATGACGATCTTTCAGTTGAAGCAACTCGCCTCGCACTCGGCTGCTGTGGCCGTGGGGGCTGTTCGGTGGAATTACGATCGCGCCGAAATGATTGCCGACGGTATCGTGCATGGTCTCGGCCTTGGCTTCGGCCTGATCGCCACGACAGCGCTGATCGTACTGACCGGCATATTCGCCTCGCCGCCGGAGATCGTCTCGGTTTCGATCTACGCTGCCGGCCTTCTCACCATGCTGGGCTTCTCGGCGGCGTACAATCTCTGGCCGGTGTCGCCGCGCAAGTGGTGGCTGCGGCGATTGGATCATTCAGCGATCTATGTACTGATCGCAGCTACCTACACGCCGTTCATGGTGCAGATGAACGATCGCGTGCTGGCGATGCTGCTGCTCGGCGGGGTCTGGTGCGTGGCCATCGTCGGAATTGCGCTCAAGCTGTTGCTGCCCGGCCGCTTCGATCGGCTGTCGATCGTGCTGTATCTCGCAATGGGGTGGAGCGGGCTGGCCGCATATGACGCGGTCTTTACCTCGCTGCCCAGATTTACCCTGTGGTTCGTTATCGCCGGCGGTGCGCTTTACAGTCTCGGAGTGATCTTTCACACGTGGCGGCGGCTGCGTTTCCAGAATGCGATCTGGCACGGCTTCGTCTTGCTTGGCGCGGCATGTCACTATACGGCTGTACTGGACCTTGTCCTGACCTGACCGTTTTCAGTGGAGCGAGCCATGGATGTCGCCGGTAAAATCGTTGTCGTGACGGGAGGAGCCAATGGCATCGGCCAGGCTCTGTGCGAAACCTTCCATCGCGCCGGCGCTGCCAAGATTGTGGTCGCCGATCTCGATCATGCCCGCGCGGAAGCCGTCGCCAGGGGCATCGGTGGCGCGGCATTCAAATGCGACGTGGCGCAGGAGAAGGATATCCGCCACCTCATCGAGGAAACCGAGAAGCTGTACGGGCCGATCGGCCTCTTCTGCTCCAATGCCGGCATCGGCGGCGGCTTCGATCCGATGGCGGAGAATGTCGCCGGCAACTCGGACGAGCCGTGGGCGCGGAGCTGGGCCATCCATGTGATGGCGCACGTCTACGCCGCGCGGCATCTGGTGCCGCGCATGCGCGCGCGGGGCGGCGGCTATTTCCTCAACACCATTTCCGCAGCAGGATTGTTGTCCCAAGTCGGCAGCGCGGCATATTCGACGACGAAACACGCCGCAGTCGGTTTCGCCGAAAGCCTCGCCATTGCGCACAAGGCCCATGGCATTCGCGTTTCCATCCTGTGCCCGCAGGGTGTCGAGACCAACATGCTCCGTGGCCTGCCGAAGGGGCCGCAATCCGGCGACGGCAATCTGACGGCCGAGCAGGTGGCGCAGGACGCGCTCAACGGCATCCAGCAGGAAACCTTCCTGATCCTGCCACATCCGCAGGTGCTGGGTTACATGCGCAAGAAGACCGACAACTACGATCGCTGGATCGGCGGCATGGCGAAGATCCAGGCCAAGATGCGCGAGGAGTTCGGCAAGGCGTGACGATTTCGATCCCCACGTAACTTTGTCGCCAACAACACCAGCGGATAACGCCGCACTGTTTCTCCGTTCGTCATGGCGGGGCTCGTCCCGGCCATCTACATCTTTACTTTCGACATACAGCAAGACGTGGATGGTCGGAATAAATCCGGCCATGACAGATACTTTGTGATGACGACTATTCGCGCGGGCGCTCCGCCGCCACCGGCGGATCGAACGCCTGGATCGGCGGCAGGTTGCCGGTGAAGCGCTCCACCTGAACCGTCGTCAACTGTCCGCAGCAGCCTTGCGCCAGACTTGAGGTGCCGACGTCGCGCGTCAGGACGTTCGGGTTGCCGTGAACGCACAGCGGCTTGTCGTCGTTCGGGTCCTGCGGATCGTACCAGGCGCCGGTGGGCAATTGCACGACACCTTCGCGGAGCTGATCGCTCAGCCGCACTGCCGCGAGGCAGGCGCCGCGATCATTGAACAGCCTGATGATGTCGCCGTCCTTGATGCCGCGCGCGGCTGCATCGCGCAGATGCATGCGCGCGACCTCGCGTCCGCGATGCTTCATCTCGGTGGAATGACCGCCGAAGTCGAACTGGCTGTGCAGCCGGCTCGCCGGTTGATTGGCCACCAGTTGCAAGGGATGTTTGTCGTTCACGACATCGACCGGCGGTATCCAAGTTGGATGGCCCGGGCAATCGGCGTAGCCAAAACCCGCAATGGTGTCGGAGAAGATCTCGACCTTGCCGGACGGCGTCGGCAGCGGCTTGCCTTCGGGATCGTCGCGGAAGGCGCGCAGCGGCCCGCCGTCATGCGGAAGTTGCGGCAAGACCAGTTCGCCGCGTTCCCAGAACGTATCGAAGTCAGGTGCCTCGAGACCTTGCGCCGCGAGTGCCTCCTGCGTGGTGCGATAGAGATGGCGCAGCCACTGATCGGGCGTGCGCCCCTCGGTGAAGGCTTCGCCGTGGCCGGCGCGCTCGGCCAGCGCGGGGAAGATCGCGTAGTCGTCGCGCGCTTCGCCGTAGGGCTCGGCGGCCTGCTTCATCGCGACCATCAGCGGATCGACCTGCGTGGCGCCGATATCGTTGCGCTCCAGCGTCATGGTCGACGGCAATACGATATCGGCGTGCCGCGCGGTGGCGGTCCAGCCGATCTCGTGCACCACGAAGGTTTCGATGTTGGCGACGGCCTGCCGCAGCCGGTTGATATCCTGATGGTGGTGGAACGGATTGCCGCCGGCCCAATAGACCAGCTTGATATCCGGATAGGTCAGGCGTTGACCGTCGTAGTCGAACGGCGCGCCGGGATTGAGCAGCATGTCGGAAATGCGCGCGACCGGGATGAACTCCTTCACCGGGTTGGTGCCTTGCGGGAAGGCCGCGACCGGCACCGCGTTGAAGGTGCGGCCGTAGTTGGCGATCGCGCCGAGCGCGTAGTTGTAGCCGCCGCCGGGCAGGCCGAGCTGGCCGAGCATGGCGCCCAGCACCGCCGCCATCCACACCGGCTGCTCGCCGTGCTCGGCGCGTTGCAGCGAGTGCGACACCACCACCAGTACGCGCTTGCCGGGTAATAGTTTGGCTTGGCGTTCGATCTCGCTCGCCGGGATGCCGCTGATCGCGGAGGCCCACGCCGCATCCTTGGCGATGCCGTCGCTGCGCCCCATCAGATAGTCTTCGAATTTCGGCCAGCCCGTACAGTGGCTGGCGAGGAAGGCGCGATCGTGCCAACCGTTGACCACCAGTGTGGGCGCGATGCCGAGCATCAACGCGGTATCGGTGCCGGGCCGCAGCGCCAGCCACTCCGCCTTGATTTCCTCGGGAAGATCGTCGTTGATCGGGCTGATGAGCACGAAGCGCGCACCGCGCGCATACGCCGCCCGCATATGGTCGCGCTCGGTGTGGCGGCTGACCCCGCCCGACGCGATCGCGGAATTCTTCAGGGCCATGCCGCCGAAGGCAAGCAACACCTCGGTGTGGGCGGCGATGTCTTCCCAGCTCACATTGCGGCGGGACATATCGTCGTAGCGGCCGAGCACATGCGGCAGGATCACCGATGCGGCACCAGAGCTGTAGGTATTCACCGAGCGGACATAGCCGCCCATGGCAATGTTGAGGAAGCGATGCATCTGGCTCTGGGCGTGATGGAAGCGCCCGGCGCTGGCCCAGCCATAGGAGCCGCCGTAGATCGCCTTGGGACCATGCGTATCGCGAACGCGCACCAGTTCGGCGGCGAGCCGATCGAGCACCTGGTCCCACGGCAGCGCCACGAATTCATCGCGGCCGCGCCGCTTGTCCTTGCCGGGACCGTTCTCCAACCAGCCCCGCCGAACCATCGGCCGCGAGACGCGTGCCTTGTGGCGCAGCGCATCGGAGAAATTCTGGATGATGCGGTTGGGATGCGGGTCCTGCGGATGCGGCGTGATGACCAACCTGTCGTCGACCCATTTGGTCGAGAAGACGCCGTAATGCGAACTATGCGAACGCGGCATCGCGGATTTCAGGGTATTTGCCGTCATCATGTGCTCCCGGAGTTTAGACGATCCAGTTGCATCATCCGGGCATCGATCCAATCGCGTCGGATCGGGCCCACGTCTGGCCTCGTCGATCACCTGCGATCTGCGCGGGGCGTAAGGCGCGGAACGGCAGGACGCCGTTCCGGACTGAGCATCAATGCTTTTGTCCATACAGGATCGGGACGGCGGAATCCACGATCACTTCGATCAGACTAGTTCCAGACTCCGTGAAGGCGTGTTTGAGCGCCGGCATCAGTTCCGCGGATTTTCCCACCCGCACCGCCGCGCAGCCCATGCCCTCGGCGAGCCGGACGAAATCGAGGCCGGGCAGGTCGAGTCCCGGCACCTTGCGCACCTGCATCACCTGGCTGAACGAGCGCATCGCGCCGTAACCGGAATTATTGATGACGACGACCGTGAGCGGCAGTTTGCGTTGCACGGCGGTCCATAGCGCTTGCAGCGAATACATCGCCGAGCCGTCGCCGATCAGGCACCCCGTGCGCCGATCCGGCCGGCCGAACGCCATGCCAACGGAAGCGGGCAGCGCATGGCCGAGCCCGCCGCTCGACATGGTGTAGAAACTGTCCTGTCCCGGCATCGGCAGGAATTTCTGCATCGCCGGGCGATGCGACGGCACTTCCTCGGCCAGCGCGGCGCCTTCCGGCATCGTCACCGACAGCGCGTGCATCAGATATTCGACCGGGATCGGGTCGGCGGCTTTGGGAGGCGGTGGCAGTACACGGCCTACGGGAAGCGTTCGCTTGCTCGTCGGCAATGCATCGCGTAGCGCCGTCAATGCCGGACGCATCGTCGCGATGATGCTGGTGCCGAGCGGCGCGACCGATGCTGCGGTCGGATCGTCGGTGATCTGGAAAATGGTCGTGCCGCCATCGAAGATCGCGGCGTGGCCTTCGACATGGAACGTAAAGACCGGCGCGCCGATCACGACGACGAGATCGTGATCGCGCAATGCGTCGGAGAGTTGCGCCGGCGACGCGTGCAGGAAGCCTGCGAATTGCGGATGCCGTTCCGGAAAGCTGCAGCGCGCGGAGAAGGGACTGACCCAGACCGCGGCGCGGCTTTTCTCCGCGACTTCGACCATCAGATCGACGGCGCCGGCGCGATCGACCGCAGGGCCGACCACCAGCGCGGGCCGTTTGCTCTTGGTGAGTGCGTCGGCGAGCGATTGAATATCTGCTTTATCGGGGCCCATCTCGCGGGTGACGCGGCGTGCGGTTACGGGTTGGGTCGGCTGGGTCCAGTCGTCGATCGGGACAGATACAAACGTCGGGCCGCACGGCGGCTGCATCGCGACGTAATAAGCGCGGGCGATCGCCGCCGGCACATCCTCCGCGCGCGCCGGCTCGACGCTGTACTTCACATAAGGACGCGGGAATTCCGATGCGCGCTCGGCATAGAGGAAGGCTTGCAGCGGCAGGATACTGCGCGCCTGCTGGCCCGCGGTGATAACGATCGGTGTCTGGTTGCGATGCGCGGTGTAGATATTGCCGAGCGCGTTGCCGACGCCGGCCGCGGAATGAAGATTGACGAAAGCGGCGTTGCGTTTCGCTTGCGCGTAGCCGTCGGCCATGCCGACTACGGACGCTTCGTGGAGGCCGAGCACGTAATCGATATCGTCTGGCCAATCGCTGAGAAACGGAAGCTCGGTCGAACCCGGATTGCCGAAGACCCTGTCGATGCCGAACGCGCGCAGCAGATCGAAGGTGGCTTGCTTGACGGTGATGGCGGCGCGGCGATTGTCGGAAGGCTTGCGGGGCACGTCGTTTCCTCGGCGATATCGGTGCGGTAGAGCACCAACTTATCGCGTTTTGATGCGACGTGAATACCGCGACGCATGGCAAGACACATCAAATCCGCAGGTGTGTCCTGCGGAGCGATGCGCCTTGTCGCGTCGTGATGAGAAGAGCGCGCGAAAGTGCAATTTTTTCCAGCTAAAGTCCCGGTATCGACGAGGGCACGTTGCTTGAAAACGCAGGATCACCAGCTTGCGGTGCCGCGCATGGTCGGTGCGCCCTCGGCATTGGCAACCCAGATGTCGAGGCCCTCGGCAATCTCGTTGGCGTTGACGCTGAACTCGCCGCCTTCGAACAATGGCTGCAGGCCGCGATAGCTGAATTTCTTCGGCGCGGTGCCGCCATGCAGATGCGCGGCGAACTCGACCAGTAATGCAGCCTGCATCGGGCCATGGAAGATCAAACCGGGATAGCCCTCCACCTTGGTGACGTAGTCGCGATCGTAGTGAATCCGGTGGCCATTGAAGGTCAGCGCCGAATAGCGGAACAGCAGAACCGGATCGGACAGATGGGTCTGGCGATGCCGGGCAGTCGGCGGCGCCGCCGCCGGCTTCGCGGGCGTGGCGTTTTTGCCGCCGCTCGGCATGTCGCGATAGACGATGTCCTGCCGCTCGCGGATCGCGACGCCACGTGACGTGCTGATGGTGTGCTCGACCGAGACGAAGCACAGCGTGCCGGTGCTGCCGTTTTTCACAGTGACATCGCTGATGCGCGAAGACCGGGTTGCTTCATCACCGACACGGAGCGGCTCGACGAATTGCAACTCGCCGCCCGCCCACATGCGGCGCGGCAGCGGCACCGGCGGCAGAAAGCCGCCGCGGGTCGGATGGCCGTCCGGCCCCAGCATCGACATCGGATAGACCGGCTGCGCGAGGCACCAGTGCGTGGTGAACGGCGCGGCGTCGCCTCGCTTCGGTTCGCCGATGTCGAGGAACAGCGTCGCACGCAGGCCCTTCACCAGTTGCGTGGTGACGATGTCGCTGGCTTCCTCGGTGCGGCCGATCCATTGCCGCAGATGATCGAGATCAAGCTTGTCGGTCATGCCTTGTTCTCCGCGCGAGCCTTGCGGGCATTGCTGTGCTGGCCGATGGCGGGCACCGGGCCATAATGGCGTGTCTCGCCCATCACGATGGTGGCGGGCGCCGGATAGGCCAGCTTGCCATTCGGGGAATCCACCTCGATCCGCCGCAGATGCGGATGCTTCGACAGATCATCCATGGTGTTGACTTCGGCAAAGGCGATGTCCGCATCGGTCAGGCGTTGCAGCAGCGTCTCGCGCGTCATCGATGCGAAGGCATCGCCGACGAGCCGATCCGTCAATTCGCGGTTGCGAACCCGTTCGACCATGTTGGCAAGGCGCGGATCGTCCGGTAGCGCCGGTTGCTCCATCACGTCGGCGCAGAGTTTCTTCCACTCGCGCTCGTTCTGGATCGAGATCAGGATGTCCTTGCCGTCCTTCGAGGTGAAAACGCCATAAGGAGCGATGGAGGGATGCGCGAGGCCGATGCGCTTCGGCGACTTGCCGGCCTCGGCGCTGATCAGGGGCACCGTGAGCCAGTCGGCCATCACGTCGAACATCGAGATGCGGATATCAGCGCCTCGGCCCGACACGGAGCGGCCGATCAGCGCTTCGAGAATGGCCGCATGGGCGGTTGCGCCGGTAGCGATATCGACGATCGAGAGTCCGACGCGCGAGGCGCTTTCAGGTCCGCCGGTGATCGAGGCGAGACCGCTTTCCGCCTGGATCAGCAGATCGTAGGCCTTGCGGTTGGCATAGGGACCCTCGTCGCCGTAGCCGGAGATCGTGCAGATGATGAGGCGCGGATAGTCCTTGCGCAGTCGTTCGCGGGAGAAGCCAAGCTTGTCCATCGCGCCCGGCTTGAGGTTTTGCAGCAGCACGTCGGCACTGGCGATCAGCGCTTCCAGTTCCTTGCGTCCGGCTTCGGTCGCGAGATCGACGACAACGGAGTCCTTGCCGCGATTGAGCCAGACGAAATAACTGCTCTGGCCCTTGGCGAAGGCGTCGTAGCCGCGGGCGAAATCGCCTTCGGGGCGTTCGATCTTGATGACGTGCGCACCGGCGTCCGCCAGGCGCGAGCTGCAGAATGGGGCCGCCACCGCCTGTTCGACGGCGACGACGGTGATGCCTTCAAGCGGAAGGGTCATGATGCGGCTCAATACGAACGCGGCATGCCGAGAACGTGCTCGGCGAGATGCGACAGGATCAGGTTGGTGGAAATCGGCGCGACCTGATAGAGCCGCGTTTCGCGGAACTTGCGCTCGACGTCGTATTCCTCCGCGAAGCCGAAGCCGCCATGCGTCTGCACGCAGGCATTGGCGGCTTCCCATGATGCGTCGGCGGCGAGCATCTTCGCCATGTTGGCTTCGGCGCCGCAATCCAGTCCGGCCTCGTAGCGGCGTGTCGCTTCCTGCACCATCAATTCGGCTGCGCGCATCGAGGCATAAGCCTTGGCGATCGGAAACTGGATACCCTGGTTCTGGCCGATCGGGCGGCCGAAGACCACGCGATCCTTCGCGTAGCTGGTGGCCTTGGCGATGAACCACTTGGCGTCGCCGATGCATTCCGCGGCGATCAGGATGCGTTCGGCATTCATGCCGGAGAGAATGTAGCGAAACCCTTTGCCTTCCTCGCCGATGAGATTTTCCGCCGGCACCTTCATGTTGTCGAAGAACACCTCGGTGGTGGCGTGATTCATCATGGTGCGGATCGGACGGATGGTGAGGCCGTTGCCCTTGGCCGCACGCATATCGACGATGAAGACCGAGAGCCCTTCGGTCCGCTTCTGCACCTGATCGCGGGGCGTGGTGCGCGCGAGCAGGATCATCAGGTCGGAATGCTCGGCGCGGCTGGTCCAGATCTTCTGGCCGTTGACGACATAATGGTCGCCCTCGCGGCGTGCTGTGGTCTTCAGTGAGGTCGTGTCGGTGCCGCTGGTCGGCTCGGTGACGCCGAAGGCCTGCAGGCGCAATTCGCCACTGGCGATCTTTGGCAGCCATTTCGCCTTCTGTGCGTCGGAGCCATGCCGGAGCACGGTGCCCATGGTGTACATCTGGGCGTGACAGCCACCGCCGTTGCAGCCCGCGCGCTGAATCTCTTCCAGCACCGCGGCCGCCGCCGAGAGTTTGAGGCCCGCGCCGCCATATTCTTCCGGCACCAACACCGACAGATATCCGGCTTCGGTCAGCGCATCGACGAAGGCCTTTGGATAGGCCATCTCGCGGTCGAGCTTGCGCCAGTATTCGCCGGGAAATTGCGCGCAAAGCTTGGCGACGGCCTCGCGGATATCTGCATAATTTTCGGTGTTCACGGTGGTCCTCGATTGGCTAGGCCGCAACTTGCGGCATCCGATGCCATAAATCCAGCGCGGATTGATTGCCCATTGACTGCAGCTAGCCAATCCGGGGGCATAGCGCCAATACAATTTCGCTCGGACCTTAGAGCGAAAAGCGATGGCCGAGGGCCATCGCTTCTGAGCTTGTCCGAAAACCGGATGAGGCGACTAGGACAGCCGCACCGGCAGCGATTCATAGCCCTTGACGAAGCTGGAATAGACCCGCTTGGGCTCGCCGACCACCTCGATATTGTCGAAACGCTGCAGCATTTCCTCCCAGAGAATGCGCAGTTGCAATTCCGCGAGCCGCATACCGACGCAACGATGGATGCCGAAGCCAAAGGACATATGCGTCTTCGGCCGCGCGCGATCGATGATGAATTCGTTGGGGCGCTCGATCACCTCATCGTCGCGATTGCCGGAGACGTACCACATCACCACGCGGTCGCCCTTGCGGATGGTCTTGCCGCCGATCTCGGTATCCTGCAGCGCGGTGCGACGCATATGCGCGAGCGGCGTCTGCCAGCGGATCACTTCGGGCACCATGGACTCGATCAGCGCGGGATTGGCGCGCAGCTTCGCGTATTCGTCGGGGAATTCGTTGAGCGCCAATACGGAACCGCTCATCGAATTGCGCGTGGTGTCGTTGCCGCCGACAATCAGCAGGATGAGGTTGCCCATCAGGTTGTCGGGATCCATGTGGCGCGTCGCATCGCTGTGCGCCATCATCGACAAGAGATCGTTGCGCGGTTCGGAGTTGACCCGTTCGTTCCAGAGCCTGCCGAAATAGGTCGCGCATTCGTTCAGTTCGGCGCGGCGCTGCTCTTCGGATTCCACCACCATGCTCTTGGGCAAGGCGGTGGAGACGTCGGACCAGCGCGTCAGCTTATGGCGGTCCTCCCAGGGAAAATCGAACAGCGTCGCCAGCATCTGCGTGGTGAGATTGATGGAAACGCGCGGCACGAAATCGAACGTCTCGTTGCGCGGCAGTTCGTCGAGCACCTTCTGCGTGCGCTTGCGGATCAGTTCGCCGAGTGCGTCGAGATGCGTCGGTGTGAACATCGGCATCACGGTCTTTCGCTGCGGCATGTGGCGTGGCTCGTCCATGGCGATGAAGCTCGGCCATTCATAGCCTTCGGCGACGTCGCGGATCATGATGCCACCGTTCTTCACGTCCGACGAGAAGATGCCATGGCTGGTGTCGACATGCATGATGTCGTTGTATTTGGTCACCGACCAGTAAGGCTCGATCGGCGCTTTCGTGCAGTAATGCACCGGGCATTCGTTGCGCAGCCGTTCGAAGTAGGGCCACAGCGTGTCGTTGCGAAACAGCCGCGGCGCGCCGGGATGAAAATCCTCGATCGGCATTGCATAGGCTTCTTCGCGCGCGGCTTGTTGCAGGGCGGCCTTGCCGGGCTCGATGGTGCGATGAATGTTCATGGCCTGAGATTCCTGTGGGTCATGGCGGCCCGGCAGGAGCGGGCCGCGAAGCAGCATCGGTCGAGACAAATCTTCCCACAGACTGGCCGGATTCCGACAGGGATTCTTGCGTCGAAGCGCCGGCGAGATCGCGGCCGCTTTGTGACGGTGTCCATCGGTAATATTGCACCGCAGGATAGGTAATGTCCCGAAATGAAACCCTCGGCAAGGATTGATTAATCAACCTGTCGGACGCTGAACGTGGCGAGGGGGAAACACAATGGGACTCTTCGGCGGACAAAACGATCTGGCGGCACGCTGCGCGGCGCTGGACCGATCGCAGGCGATCATCGAGTTCGACCTCGACGGGACGATCCTTGCGGCGAACGACAATTTTCTCAAGGCGGTCGGCTACAGCCTCGATGAAATCCGGGGCAAGCATCACAGCCTGTTCGTCGCGCCGGTGGAGCGCGACAGCCCGGCCTATCGCGAGTTCTGGGCCGCGTTGAAGCGCGGTGAGTATCAGACGCGCGAGTTCAGGCGCATCGCCAAGGGCGGTCGCGAGATCTGGATCCAGGCGTCCTACAATCCGTTGCTGGATTCGCGGGGACGGCCGTTCAAGGTGGTCAAGTTCGCGACCGACGTCACCGAGCAGCGCCGGCGCAGCGTCGAATACGAAGAGCAGATCAAGGCGATCGAGAAATCACAGGCGGTCATCCGCTTCGCGCCCGACGGCACCATTCTCGATGCCAACGACAACTTTCTGAAAGCGCTCGGTTACCAGCTCGCCGAGATTCAGGCCAAGCATCACAGCATATTCGTCGAACCCGCGGAGCGCGATCATCCGGACTATCGCGCGTTCTGGGAGGCGCTGCGGCGCGGCGAGTATCAGGCCGCCGAATACAAGCGGATCGGCAAGGGCGGCAGGGCGGTGTGGATCCAGGCGTCCTACAATCCGATCAGCGACGGTAACGGACGCATCGTCAAGGTGATCAAGTTCGCGACCGACATCACCGCGCAGGTCGAGGATCGGCTGCGCCGCGCCGAGGTGCAAAAGGTGATCGACGCCGATCTCGGACGCATCACCGATGCCATGGCCAAGACCGCCGGGCAGGTGTCGTCGGCGGCGGGCGCCTCGACGCAAACCTCGTCCAACGTGCAGGCGGTGGCGGCGGGCGCGGAGGAACTGGCGGCCTCGGTCGGCGAGATCAGCCGGCAGGCCGCCGATGCGCTCAACATCTCGCAGCAGGCGGTGACGCAGGCCGACGAGACCTCGACCATTGTGTCCGGCCTCGCCGAAGCCGCGGAGCGCATCGGCGACGTCGTCAAGCTGATCAACAATATCGCCGACCAGACCAACCTACTAGCGCTGAATGCCACCATCGAGGCAGCGCGGGCCGGCGAGGCGGGACGCGGCTTCGCCGTGGTGGCGGCCGAGGTGAAGAGCCTCGCCTCGCAGACGGCGAAGGCGACCGACGACATCAGCTCGCAGATCGCGGAGGTCCAGGGGGCGACCGGCAGCGCCGTCGCCGTGATCGGGGCGATCTCGCAAACCATTGCCCGTGTCAACGAGATTTCCGCCGCGATCGCCGCCTCGGTCGAGGAGCAGGCCTCGGTGACGCAAAGCATCTCGTCCAACATGCAGGTGGCGGCGAAGGGCGTCAGCGAGGTCAACGACAGCCTCAGCGAGATCGCCGAATCCGCGCGCTCGGTGGACGAGGCAACCCGCAAGGTCAAGGAGGCCTCGCGCGCGCTCGCCTGACGCGCTCGCGGGATCCGTCAAGCGCCGTCGCGCGGCCGGGGCGATGCAAGCCGCGCGTTCCCCGCCTGAGCGGCGCAACCGGCAGGAAGACCCTTCTCCGGCTCGCCGACCCGTGGCATGGTCGGCGCGACAGAGCCCGACGGAGGAGATGGTCGACGATGATACCGAATGCGCTGCCGACGTTTAATTTCGATCTTGGCGACACCGCAGATGCGATCCGCGAGACGGTTCGCGACTTCTCGGCCAACGAGATCGCTCCGCGCGCGGACGAGATCGACAAGACCAATCAGTTCCCGCGCGACCTGTGGCCGAAGCTCGGCGCGCTCGGCCTGCACGGCATCACGGTCGAGGAGGATTATGGCGGGGCGGGGCTCGGCTATCTCGAACATTGCGTCGCGCTCGAGGAAATCTCGCGCGCGTCGGCCTCGGTCGGCCTGTCCTACGGCGCGCACTCCAACCTCTGCGTCAACCAGATCCGGCGCAACGGCAACGAGGCGCAGAAGCGCAAGTATCTGCCGAAGCTGATCTCCGGCGAGCATGTCGGCGCGCTGGCGATGTCGGAGCCGGGGGCGGGCTCGGACGTGGTGTCGATGAAGACCCGCGCCGACAAGAAGGGCGACCGCTACGTCCTCAACGGCAACAAGATGTGGATCACCAACGGCCCGATCGCCGAAACGCTGGTGGTCTATGCCAAGACCGATCCGAATGCCGGGCCGCGCGGCATCACCGCCTTTCTCATCGAGAAAGGCATGAAGGGATTCTCCACCGCGCAGAAGCTCGACAAGCTCGGCATGCGCGGCTCCGATACCGGCGAACTGGTGTTCGAGGATTGCGAGGTGCCGGAGGAGAACGTGCTGGGCAGCGTGGGACGCGGCGTCAACGTGCTGATGTCCGGTCTCGATTACGAGCGCACGGTGCTGTCGGCGGGGCCGCTTGGTATCATGCAGGCCTGCCTCGACGTGGTCGTGCCTTACGTGCACGAGCGCAAGCAGTTCGGCCAGCCGATCGGCACCTTCCAGCTGGTGCAGGGCAAGGTCGCGGACATGTATGTCACCATGAATGCCTGCCGCGCCTACGTCTATTCGGTGGCGAAGGCCTGCGACCGCGGCGAGACCACGCGCGAGGACGCCGCGGGGGCGATTCTCTACGCGGCGGAGAAGGCGACGCAATGCGCGCTCGATGCCATCCAGTTGCTCGGCGGCAACGGCTACATCAACGATTACCCGACCGGCCGGCTGCTGCGCGATGCCAAGCTCTACGAGATCGGCGCCGGCACCAGCGAGATCCGCCGCATGCTGATCGGCCGCGAATTGTTCGAGAAGACGACATAGGGCTATCGACGTCGCTCACAGCGAAGCATTTGTTTCTCGTCATGCCGGCCTTGTGCCGGGCATCCACGTCTCTGCTGCCTCTCGTCAAGAAAGACCTGGATGGCCGGGACATAGGCGAGCAAAGCGACGCCGTTCTTCGAACGGCTATGCCCGGCCACGACGGATGAGAGGGTGATGACAGTAGGCGTCAAAGGCCCAATCACTGCGCCGGCAGGCCGTTCACCTTGGCGACCCAAGCGCGCACCGTGGTCAGCACCTGCGGCAGCACCGCCTGCACTTCGGCTGCAGTCATGCCGGCCTTGATCCGGGGATCATACAGCATGTTCAGGATATACTGGTCGTAGACGCCGAAATAACCCATGCGCACGTCGTCATTGAACATCGTCCACGGCACCGACGACGTATCGTTGATGGGTCCGAGCGACTGCAGCAGTTCCTCATAGGCGCAATCGTAGAACGTGAAGTCGCCGTTATCGACGGTAAGGAAGACGTCGGACTCCTGGATCTCGAACTGCTCGTTCTTGCGGAAGCCGGACAGACACTGCGGATCGAGCGAGGCGCGGATCTCCCGCGCGCGCTCGTCGCCGTAGAATTTGGCGATGGTGCTGTCGAAATCGCGATCGCGGATCAGGTGGACGTTGACATTGGCGGCCCCGGCATCGGACGTCATGGCGATGTCGAGATGCTGGATGCGCTTGGCGATGTCGCCGACGATGGCCGCGATCTGCTTCTCGCGCTTGCCGTGCACGCCGGTGGCATGCACCCGCACCGGCATCTCGTATTTGCGGATGCGGTCGACGCGGCCGGCGAGATGGAATTCGGCGCCGAAGGTAGTCTTCAGGAAACCGTCGATCAGTTCGCCGTCGGTGAAGCTGGTGCGCTGGTTGTGCTGGCGCGCGGCGATGGTGGCGCTGTCGGCGGCGGATGCGGGAGGCGGTGTCAAAGGCAACGCGAACAGCCCCGTCAGCATGGCAAGTCCGGCTCGTTTCGCTGAACTGCGCGCCGCCGTCATCTCGAGTGCCTTTGTGAACCAACAGCAGGCGACTGAATACCCGACATTTGGGGCATTTGTCCCGGATCTACGACGCAGCACGGCGCTGACGCTTGCGCCGCATCGCGTCCGGGACGACAGCCATGAGTTACATGGCGACTGGATCAGTTCTTCACCACCACCGTGGCGCCGACGCGGACGCGGTTGTAGAGATCGACGACGTCGTCGTTGGTCATGCGGAAGCAACCCGACGACACCGCCTGGCCGATCGTTTCCGGCTCATTGGAGCCGTGAATGCGATAGAGCGTCGAGCCGAGATACATGGCACGCGCGCCGAGCGGATTGTCGATGCCGCCCTTCATATGGCGCGGCAGGTCAGGACGGCGGCGCAGCATCTGCGCGGGCGGCGTCCAGTCCGGCCATTCCTTTTTGGCGGTGATGCGATGCACGCCGGCCCAGCGGAAGCCGTCGCGCCCGACGCCGATGCCGTAGCGTAGCGCGGTGCCGTTGGGCTGGATCAGATAGAGGCGGCGCTCCCGGGTGTCGATGACAATGGTGCCGGGCGCATAGTTGCCGGTGTAATTCACCGTGGTGCGGGGGATCGGGCTGGAACCGCCGAATGGCAATCGGAAGCCGGGGTCCATGAAGGTCCGCGTATCCATCTGTGCTGAAGCGCTCTCAGCGACGAACAGTCCCAGCGCAGCAACCAGGACGGCCAACCCTCGTTTCATCTTTGCCCCTTCAATGTTCGTTTCATGTGAGGAAGGCCACAATTCGCCGCATTTCGCAACCCACAGCCGCGTGAAAGCAGGGATGTCCGAACATGCTGTGGCGGAAAAGTCAGCCGCTTCCCGGATGGCTGCATTGCAGCCTGCCTTAACCCTTTGACGCGCCCCGCCAACAATGGTTCATCTTGGGGAAACAACGTGCATGAAGGGAGCCTGACGATGAACGGTGCGGAAAGCCTGGTGCGAACCCTTGTCGCGGGTGGCGTCAATGTCTGCTTCACCAATCCGGGCACGTCGGAAATGCATTTCGTCGCGGCGCTGGATCGGGTCGAGGGCATGCGCTGCGTGCTCGGCCTGTTCGAAGGCGTGGTGACCGGCGCCGCCGATGGCTACTACCGCATGCGCGGCGCGCCGGCCTCGACGCTGCTGCATCTCGGTCCCGGCCTCGCCAACGGTCTTGCCAATCTGCACAACGCCAAGAAGGCCGGCTCCGGCATCGTCAACATCGTCGGCCAGCATGCCGGCTATCACATCGAATACAACGCACCGCTCACCTCGGATATCGAAGGGCTGGCGCGGCCGATGTCGGGCTGGGTGCATACCTCGCCGGATGCCAAGTCGGTGGCGCGCGACGGCGCCGCCGCGATTGCCGCCGCCAGCGGTCCGCCGCCGCAGATCGCGACCCTGATCCTGCCGGCCGACACCGCCTGGAACGAGGCCGACGGTATTGCCGAGGTGCCGGCTTCCTCGCAGCGCGCCGGCTATTCGGTGGAAGCGGTGGAGGCGGCGGCGCGGGTGCTGCGCGGCGGCGAGCGCACGCTGCTGCTGATGACCGGCGGCGCGCTGACCGAAAAGGGGCTCGCGCTGGCGGAGCAGATTGCCGGCAAGACCGGCTGCGCCGTGATGGGGCAAACCTACAATCCGCGCATGGCGCGCGGGCAGGGCCGCTTCTTCATCGAGCGCGTGCCCTATGTGGTGCCGTCGGCGCTGCAGGTGCTGAAGGATTTTCGCCACATCATTCTGGTGGAGGCCAACGAGCCGGTGGCGTTCTTCGCTTATCCCGACAAGCCGAGCCTGCTCAAGCCGGAAGGCTGCGAGGTGCATCGCCTGACCGAGATCGGCGATCATTCGGTCGCGGCGCTGGAGGCGCTGGCGTCGGCGGTCGGCGCCAAGCGCAGCGACGCCAGGCCGCAGACGACTCCCGAACTGGTGAAGCCGACCGGCCCCCTCACGCACGAGGCGATCGCGCAGGCGATCGCGGCGGCGATCCCGGAGAACGCCATCGTCGTCGACGAGTCCATCACCACCGGCCGCGGCTTCTTCCCGCCGACCGCCGCGTCCAAGCCGCACGACTGGCTGCAGAACATGGGCGGCTCGATCGGCTTCTCGACGCCGGTGGCGACCGGCGCCGCGGTGGCGTGCCCGGACCGCAAGGTGATCTGCATGGTGGGCGACGGCAGCGCGATGTACACGCTGCAATCCTTGTGGACGCAGGCGCGCGAGAATCTCGACATCGTCACCATCGTGTTCGCCAATCGCATGTACCAGATCCTGCGCGGCGAGTTCGACGGCGTCGGCGCCGGCGAGCCCGGCCGCCGCGCGCAGGACATGCTGAGCATCGGCCGTCCCTCGCTGGACTGGGTGTCGCTCGCCAAGGGCATGGGCGTGCCCGGCCGCGCGGTGGAGAGCGCCGACGATTTCAACAAGGCCCTCGCCGAAGCCAATGCGGAAAAGGGCCCGCAGCTGATCGAAGTGCGGATGTAAGGATACCCTGAATTTCCGCGTCGTCCCCGCGCAGGCGGGACGACGATTTTTGTGTTGTGGGTTTGTTCAGAACACGATTGTCGTTGGCACGCTCCGAATGATGCCAGCGCGCAAGCGGGTCCGGCACATCAGAACCACTTTGCGACATAAGCGCGCGACGGCGCGGCGTCGCGGTTACGATTCATTAAGCTTAACAATTTGTTCAGGCCTCCTGGTGTTTCCTGATCCACGGGTGAACCTGGGGTGAGGACGTGATGACTTTGTGCGGGCGTGCGATTGCGGTTGCGGTGCTGGTCGGCAGCGCGGGGATTCCCGCGATGGCGGCCGATCTTCCGGTGAAGGCGAGGGCGGTGGCCGCGCCGTTCGACTGGAGCGGCTTCTATGTCGGCGGCCATCTCGGCGGCGGGCTCGGCACCACCAATATCGACAGCCCGTTCGGCCCCTCGATCTATGGTGACTTCATCCGCACCCCGTCGGTGTTTGCCGGTATGCAGGCCGGCTACAACTGGCAGACCTCGCCGAACCTCGTGTTCGGCGTCGAGGCCGATGTCAGCCTGATGGACGCCAGCGGCTCCAACACCTGTCTTGCGCCCACCGGCGCGCTGACCTCGTTCACCTGCCGCGCGCATCACGACGCGTTCGGCAGCCTCACCGGCCGCGTCGGCATCGTCGGCGGCGACCATGGCCGCTCGCTGGTTTACGTCAAGGGCGGCGCGGCGTGGCTGACCTCGCGCTTCGACGTGGCGCTCAATGCGTTTCCGGAAATCGCGCCGGCGGAAGCCTACGGCACGCAATGGGGCTGGACCGCGGGCATCGGCTTCGAGCAGGCGCTGACGCCGGCATGGTCGCTGCGCTTCGAATACAGCCACGCCCGCTTCGGCGGTCCGACGGTGACCTCGCCCATGGCTTTCGTGCAGATCACGCCGACGCTGCCGCTCTACAATGACATCCCGGGAGGCCCGACCAGCGCCGACTACAGCATGAATCTGGTGCGCCTCGGCCTCAACTACCGCTTCGGCGCCGATCCGCGCGCGAACTGGCCGGAGCCGCGCCTTGCAACCGGCGCCCCGACGCTGGCGCCGGGCTGGCAGGTAGAGGTCGGCGGGCGCTACTGGTATTCCAGCGGCCGCTTCCAGAAGGATCTCGGCATCACCACCAGTCCCGCGCAGCAGAACGTGCTGATCTCGCGCCTGACCTACAACACGACCGGCCATTCCGGCGAACTGTTCGGCCGGATCGACAGCCCGAGCCGCATCTTCGTCAAGGGTTTTGCCGGCGGCGGCTCGCTCAGCGGCGGCAACATGTATGACGAGGACTGGCTGGCGCGCGAACGACGGAACAACCTGGCCTACTCCAATACGCTGTCCGGCTATGTGCCGGGCCGCATCGGCTATGCCACGATCGACGTCGGCTATGACGTGCTGAGCAACGATCGCTATCGGCTCGGCGGTTTCGTCGGCTATCACTACACGCGCGATGAGAAGATGGCGCGCGGCTGCATCCAGCTCGCGCATCCTGTCGGCGCCTGCGCCGAGCCGTTCCCGGTGCCGCAATCCACCAACGTCATCAGCGAAGACAACACCATGCATGCGGTGCGTCTCGGCGTTGCCGGGCAGGTGATGCTGGCGCCGAACCTCAAGCTCGCCGCGGAAGCGGCCTACCTGCCCTATGCGCGGGTGACCGGCCTCGACGGCCATCTGCTGCGCACCGACGTCACCAACATCTGGTCGCCGGAATTCGCCAAGGGGCGCGGCGTGCAGCTCGAGGCCATCGTGTCCTACGCGATGACGCAGAACTTCGAGATCGGCGTCGGCGGCCGCTATTGGGCCGCCTGGGCCACCGACGACGCCTACACCAACGCCTTTGGCCTGGGCTGCCCGTGCCAGACCCTGCCGATGCGCATGGAGCGCTACGGCATGTTCGTGCAGGCCTCCTACAAGTTCGATCCGCGCCTGTAAGGCGTGGGTCGCATGGAAGGCGGGACGGCAGAAGAAAGTTTAACTTTTGTCAATGTTAACAACCAGTTACATGTTGCAGCAATGCAACGATTGGGCGCGAGCGTAATAGTTAATACAAATAAGGTTGCATGACGCGGGTTCCATCGCCTATCGAGTTCCCGGAACTTCCATCCGCTGGGGACTTAAAATCATGAAGAAACTTCTGCTCGCTTCCGTCGCGGCTGCCGCGATGAGCACACCTTCCTTCGCTGCCGATCTGGCGGCTCGGCCTTACACCAAGGCGCCGGCGCCGGTCGTCAGCCCCGCCACCCACTGGTCCGGCTTCTATGTCGGCGCCATGGGCGGCTACGGCTGGTCGAATTCGGTCAGCGCCAGCATTCCGGGTGTCGGCGGCGGCACCGTCAATACCGACGCGCTGAAGGGCGGCTTCGGCGGCGGCACCATCGGTTACAATTGGCAGGCGCCGGGCAGCCAGTTCGTCTGGGGTCTCGAAGTGGATGCGGCCGGCGGCAGCATCGGCGCGTCGGCCTCCGGAGCGGGCGTGACCGTGCGCGACCGCATCAACGCGATGGGCAGCGTCACGGGCCGTCTCGGCGTCGCCTATGACAGCGTGCTGCTCTATGCCAAGGGCGGCTATGCCTGGGCCAACAACAAGATCTCGGTTTCGGGCGGCGGGTTGTCGGGTTCGGAATCCAAGACGCATTCCGGCTGGACCGTCGGCGGCGGCGTCGAGTGGATGTTCGCGCCGGCATGGTCGGCAAAGGCCGAGTACATGTACGCCGACCTCAGCAAGGAGCGTTACGCCGGGGTTCTGGATCTCGGCGCATCGGTTCACACCGTCAAGGTCGGCGTGAACTATCACTTCGGCTGGGGCGGCCCGGTCGCGCGCTACTGATCTTCGCGAAATTCCAAGAGCAAAACTCGACAGGGCCAGCCGCAAGGTTGGCCCTTTTTCTTTTTCTTCGCGCGCAATCGCGTTCTTCAATTTTCATTAAATGCGAATCCATAAGCGTCGTCGCGGATGCGCCATGCGCCCGAATCCCTTGGGCGATGCGGCCATCACACCTGAATGCCAGAAAGGCGGCACCTTCAATGCGTCTCGCGACGGTCACCAAGTTATCTCTCAGCGCAACGGCAGTTCTCACGATTCTGACCGGCGTCTTCATCCGACAGGAGCAATCCAACGTGGCGGCGGAGCGCGCCGCAACCACGCGAGCCGCCGAGTTCAAGCAACTCGGGCTGGAACTCGCCAAAGCCTCCGACTACCTCACCGACGAAGTGCGGTTCTATACGGTCACCGGCGAGAAAACCTATTTCGACAACTACTGGCGCGAGGTGAACGAAACCAGGAGCCGTGATCGGGTGATTACGCAATTGAAGGCCCTGGGGGCCACGGCCGACGAACTCGCTTTGATCGATCAGGCCAAGTCCAGCTCCGACGCGCTGATCCGCCTGGAGGAATCGGCGATGCAGGCCGTCGCCGACGGCAAGCTCGATCAGGCGCGGAGCTACGTCTACGGAAAGGACTATGCAAAGGGCAAGGCGAAGATTTCGAACCTGATCCAGTCGTTCCAGGACCAGATGAACAGCCGCGCGACGGCGGAAATGACCGCGGCGCGCGACGCCGCTTCAACCATGATGATCCTCGTGGACATCTTTCTGCTGCTCACCGCGGCGAGTTTCATCTCCATTCTCTATTTCGTTTTCAACCGGCGCACCGTGGCGCCGATCGTCGAACTGCGGGGCGTGGTCACGCGTCTCGCCAATGCCGATTACGGGGTCGATATTCCGCATCGCGGGCGTCAGGATGAAATCGGCGACATGGCGCGCGCCGTGCTCGTCTTCAAGGAAAACGGCATCGCCAACGAACGGATGCAGGCGGAGCGCAGCCAGGCGCAAGCGGAGCGCGAGCGGCGCCAGCAGGAGATCGATCGGCTGATCCGGGAGTTCGAACAGCTTATCGGCGAACTGGTCGGCTCGCTGTCGTCTTCCTCGACCGAGCTCGAAGCCTCCGCCAACACCCTGACATACACCGCCGAAAACACCGGCAAGACCTCGGCAGCCGCCGCCGGCGCGTCGCAGGACGTGTCGAACAACGTGCAGTCGACCGCCGCCGCGACAGAGGAAATCACCTCCTCGGTGAACGAGATCAGCCGTCAGGTGCAGGAGGCGAGCCGCGTCGCACAGAGGGCCGTGGCGCAGGCGCAGAAAACAGACGCCAGCATTCAGCAACTGTCGCAGGCGGCCGCCCGGATCGGCGACGTGGTGAAGCTGATCACCGCGGTTGCCGAGCAGACCAACCTGCTGGCGCTCAATGCCACCATCGAAGCGGCGCGCGCCGGCGAAGCCGGGCGCGGCTTCGCGGTGGTCGCTTCCGAAGTCAAGGCGCTGGCGTCGCAGACCGCCAAGGCGACCGACGAGATCGCCGCGCAGATCGTCGGCATGCAGGCGGCGACGCAGGATTCGGTGACGACCATTCAGGAGATCAACGCCACCATCAACCTGATGTCGGAAATCTCATCGACCATCGCCGCCGCCGTGGAAGAGCAGGGCGCGGCGACACAGGAGATCGCGCGCAACGTTCAGCTCGCGGCGCAGCGCTCCGGCGAAGTGGCGCAGAGCATCAGCGATGTCAGCCGCGGCGCGGGCGAAACCGGCGCCGCCTCGGGCCAGGTTCTGTCCGCCGCCCAGATGCTGTCGAGCGACAGCACCCGCCTCAAGGTGGAAGTGCAGAAATTCCTCGCCGGGGTTCGCGCCGCGTAGCGCCTTGCCGACAGCGCACAGGAGGGCAAAGGGCCGGCCGCGAGGCGGGCCCTTTTTCCTTCAGGGCCGGACATGCCGACATGAAGACGATTGGTGGCTGACGCGAGCGAACCGCCGCCTTAGCCGGTCAGGCCTTCGCGGGCTGCGCATCCAGCTTCCGGGTCAGCTCGTCGATCAGGCCCTGGTCGTCGGTTTGAATCCGCAGATACCCGTTCCAGGTGATCGGGCCGCATTTGGCTGGCGCGGTCGCGAGTTGATCCTTCAACGATGCAAAGCGCTCTCTGTGTCGCGGCGGGATCAGCAGTTCCATCGGAGGAGCCTCCAGGATCTCGAACGGGCGAACGGAAAAGGGATGCCGCATATCAACTGCTGAAATCGTTGTGCCCGGTCTTCGCGGCCACATTCATCACTGCATTGTCACGAATCGACAGGCCCATGCCACAGGCGGTTTCTGGCCACAGTATGTCCGCGACGCGGCCTCGCACTGAGCTGCTGGCTCGTCCGTCACCGGCGCACCGGCATGGAACAAGCCGCGAGGCTTCAGCCGATGGTGTCGAACAGGCGCAGCATCCACGCGATCTGGTAAACCAGCGTGCCGACGACGAGGAGCGTGTGGAAGGTGCGATTGCTGGACAGAATGGCCGTCACGTACAAGGCGACGAGGAGCGGCGTGCGAGATATTCGTTGCGCGATATCGTCGCGGGCCCTGGATTAGGAACAACGATCTCCGCGCGGGATTGTTCAGCGGACCCGATACTGGAGATGCCCATGACGACCGCGAAAGACGTTTATATCGTTGGCCTGCGCAACGCCCATGCGATGGAGGTTCAAGCCCGTGAACTGATGGAGCGCCAGGCCGAACGACTGGGAGACTATCCCGATGTTCAGTCGAAGGTACGCACCCATCTCGAAGAGACCAAGAACCAGATCGAGAGGCTGGAGCGATGTCTCGATGCGTGCGGCGAAAACAGCTCGACCCTCAAGGACACGACGCAGTCCGTGATGGCCAATGCGCAAGCGATGATGCATGCGATGGCGGGCGATGAGATCCTCAAGAACACGTTCGCGAACAACGCCTTCGAAAACTTTGAGATCGCGGCCTACAAATCGCTGCTGGCGCTGTGCTCCGAAGCCGGAATGGACCAGTCGCGCTCGGCGCTCGAAACCTCGCTGCGCGAAGAGCAGCAGATGGCGCAGTGGATCGACGCCAATGTCGAGAACGTCACCCGTGCCTATCTTCGCAACGAGGCACGGCAGTCTGCCGCATAGGCCGAGGCGACAGCTGCTCTCGCTAAGGACAATGCGCCGCTTCTGAGCCCATCAGCAGCGGCGCAGCGCTTGCGCCTAACGCCGATAAAACCAGTGGTTCTCGCTGTCCTTCGGAAAGGGCTCCTGGGTCTTGCGGCCCAGAAAGCTGTCCGGCTTCGGTCGCTTCAGGACGTCTGCCGCCTTTTCCTTCGCGCGCCGCAGTTCCTCGCGCGCCTTGAAGATTGCGGTGTCGGTCTGGCTCGAATGGTAGATGCGGCGGGGATCCCACATGGCATCCTCCTGCGTTGTTTCAGTCTCAGCTCCCCTGAAAATCGTGCCGAATGCGATGCGCCGCCGGCTGCGCATCAACGTTCGAAACTTCTGCATGCAGACGGAGAGTCAAGCGTCGGCGTTTGCCTTCGTTCCGGGAAGATCGGCGCGATCTAACACAGATCAGTCTGAACTGAGATTCGAGCGGCCCGCCTTTCTCTTGGCAGGAACGAGCGCGAACGGGCCCTGTTGCCTTACGGACGAGCACTAGAAGTACAGTTGCTTCCTCACCGGCACCGCGCCCGACGCCACGCATCCGCCCGAGGGGGCTCCTCCGCGGGTCCTTCGTGCCGGGCGCGGCGTTGCGGCCGCCGATTGCGGCCTGCCGACGCTTGATCGTCCCTCATGTTTTATGGATTTGATATGCACCGGCACCTCTACGAGCACATGGACTCGTTTCAGCGGCTGGCTTTCTGCGCGCTGGCCGCGATCGTTCTCTCGACGGTGGCGACGGCCGCCTTGCGGGCGCTGATGAGTTCGTGAGCAGCTTCAAGCGCGAACGCGCCGTGAACAGAATTCATTTCCCGGATCGGGTGCGACGTTCCGCCGGCGGTTTTGGCTTGGGGAAATTCAGGATGTGGCTGACATCAGCGACTTGGATGGTGGGCGCAATAGGGATTGAACCTATGACCTCTCCCGTGTGAAGGGAACGCTCTCCCGCTGAGCTATGCGCCCGGGATATCGCGGACCGGCCCCCGCTGCGGGCGCGCCGGTTCGACGCCGCGATTTACGAAGCCGAGGGCCATGGTGTCAAGCGGGGCGGCGCGAAAACCGCCAAGCAGCGGCATTTTGCTGGCCAGGGCCGGCCGCGCGAGAAAGGCCATAGGCCGCGAGCTGCGCGACTCTTACGCGGTCAGCGTCAGCCTGCCGAGCGGCCTGCCTTCGCCTGCAGCGCCCGGATACGGTCCGCCAATGTCTGCGGCGCGGCGGAGCCGCCCTTGGCGCGGTGCTTGGATTCGGAAGCGAGGATCGCCTTGATCGGCGAGTCGGGACCTTCCAGCGCCATGGTCAGATGCGCGACCTCGGCCGCGATGTCGTTAATGCGCTCGCGCAGCACGGCGTTTTCCGCCTGCTCGCGCTGAAATTCCTCGCGCTCCTCCCGCAGCGCCTGCAATTTGGCGGCGGCGCCGGCATGCTCTGCCTGCAGCGTCGCGAGCGCAGGGGACGAGCGGTTGTTGTTGAGCGCGAATACCTCGTCGCGCAATTGCTTCACCGCGGTCTCGGCCTCCTCGCGGGCGGCGCGCAAGCGGCTGTTCTCGTCGTCGCGTTCGGCAAGCGCTGCGGTCTTGGCGGCCAACTGCTCGCGCAGGCTCTCCGTCTGCCGGCCGAGGTCTTCGGCGGCGCGCAGCTGCGCCACCAATTGCTGATCGAGATCGGTGACCCGCTGAGTCAGTTCCGCGATCCGCTCGCGCGCCTCGTCGCGTTCGCGGGCGGTGGCGGCGGCTTCGCTGCGCTGCGCTTCGAGCTGCGCCTGCGTCGCGGTGTAGTCGCGTTCGATGTCGTCGACCCGCTGCTTCAGGGTATCGATCTGCTCATGCACCGCGACGAGTTCGGTGCGCCGGTTTTCGGCGGTCCGCGACTGATCGGCAAGATCGGCGGAAAGCCGGCTCGCCTCGCTCTCGCGTTCGGCCAGCGCCTGCTGGGTCGTTTGCAGGGCCGCGGCGGTGGACGCCAGATCGGCGCTGGTGGTGCGAAGCTGTTCGGCGAGGGTCTGTTCCCGGGCCTGGAGCGCGAGAATTTCGGCGTTGCGGGCGCCCAGCTCCACCTTCATGCGGTTGATGGCATCGGTCTTCTTGCCGAGCTCCGCCGCCTGCACGGTCGTTTTGCTTCTGAGCTGGTCGATGCACATCTCGAGCTTGCGCGCATTCATCGCGAATTCGGCGCGCAGCTGATCCTTGTCGGCCTGGATTTCGGCGCGCGACACCGGCGCGGACGCTTCCAGCCGTTTGGTGGTGAGTCTCACCGCGCGGCCGTGCACGAGCGGCATCAGGGCCAGACCGAGCAGGGTCGCAACCAGAAAGCCGATGGCGATGTACATGATCGGTTCGATCATGGGCTAGCGTCCCGCATCCGAGGCTCGGCCCGTGATGCCATCCGACCACCGTTTTGCACCTTCCGGCCGCATGTTCTGGCTCCGCGTGAGATTACCGCCTTCCATGCCACGACTGGCCGGCTCAACGCCAGCGTCAGGTCAGGTGAATCCGGTGCGGGCGAGGTCCGGCCGCGATCAGAACGGATTCCAGGTCGGACTGGGGGTGTATTTGAGGTAGCCGATATTGGCGCCGAGCCGCAGCCCCAGGCCGGAGCGGATCGGCACCAGCACGATGTCGTTGGCGGTCAAGGCCGTCATGCCGAAGCCGCCGATGATATAGGCCGAGCCGTCGATGCCGGCGAAACGCTGATAGATCGCGTTGGTGGCCGGCAGGTTGTAGACCAGCGTCATGGTGCGGGCGCCGTCGCCGCCCCAGTCGAACCCGACCGAGGGGCCCTGCCAGTAGACCTTCAGATCGCCGGCGTTCTTGGTGTAGAGCGTGCCTTCGCCGTAGCGCAGCCCGGCGACGAAGGCACCGGAGCCTTCCTCGCCGAGGATATAGCCGTTGGGCAGGCCCCATTGGCTCACCGCCCGCTCGATCACCGAGGCGAGGCCGCGCGAGACGTTGCCGAAGAACTTGTGGCCCGCGCCGACCAGTTCCTCCGGCGAATAGGTGCCGCGTCCCTGCGACGCCTGCTGCGCCGAAGCCGGCACTGCCCAGAACGTCATCGCAGCGAGCAGCACCGCAGCAAGGCGTGAAGCAAGCGTCATGGAAGGTCCCCTGATAATGACAATTCCGGCCGCAACTTTAACCTGATGCTGAGAAGCCCGATCTAGGCTGCGCCCATCGTTCCCCGACTCACATTCTTATTTACATCAACTATGACGGCACGGCGGCAGGAAAGAGACGGGTTTTGCCGTCGATGCGGCTTGATCGGTCTGATGGTGGCGGCGGTCTGGCCGCTCGCGCCGCAGCCGGCCGATGCAGCGACCACCGAGCGGGTGGTGGTTGACCGGCTCACCGGGCTTGCGATCGGCGGCATCGACCCGGTTGCCTATTTTACCGAGGGACGCGCGGCGGCTGGAAAAGCGGAGCTTGAAGCCTCGCAGGCGGGTGCGGTCTGGCGTTTCCGCAACGACCACAACCGCGAATTCTTTCTCGCGCATCCGGAGATCTACGGACCGCAGTTCGGCGGCTATGATCCGGTGGACGTGGCGCGCGGCGTCACCGTGGCGGGCCGGCCGCAATTCTGGCTGATTGTCGGGCAGCGGCTCTATCTGTTCGCCTGGGAGGACAACCGCGATGCCTTCGCCGCCGATCCGGCGGCCGTGCTGCGCGAGGCGCGCCAACGCTGGCCCGGCTTGCGCGATACGCTGGCGCGCTGATGCATGATGTGAAGCCACTCATGGCGTCGCGGCCGGATCGCCGAAGGCGATGAAATCCGGCAGGATGAAGCCGTGCCGGCCGGTCCCGTAGCGTAACGGCTGGCCGCGGGCGTCGGTGACCTTGCCGCCGGCCGCCACGATCACCGCATGTCCTGCCGCGACGTCCCACTCGCTGGTCGGCGACAGCCGCGGATAGATATCGACGCTGCCGTCGGCGATGCGGCCGAATTTCAGCGCCGAACCCAGCACCTGCCGCACCGCGCCCGGCCGTGCCGCGATGAAGGCGTCGGTCCTGGCGTCCGGATGGGAGCGGCTGACGGCGGCGACCCATGGCGCGCCGGCCGCCGCGAGCGGACGTGTATGGATCGGCTCGACCGCCGCGGGCTGGCCGGGGCCGTAGCTCACCCGCGCCGCGCCATGCCCGACCGCGCCGCGCCAGATCAGGCCGAGCGCCGGTGCGCCGACAATGCCGAGGATCGGCGTGCCGTTGGCGATCAGCGCCACGTTGACAGTGAACTCGTCGCGTCCGGCGATAAACTCCTTGGTGCCATCGAGCGGATCGATCAGGAAGAAAGTGTCGGGGAGCGGCGGCCGGACGTCGCCGACGCATTCTTCCGACAGCGTCGGAATATTCGGCGCAAGCCGCGCAAGACCATCCGACAGCACCCGGTCGGCCGCGAGATCGGCCTGGGTCACCGGCGAGCCGTCCGGTTTTTCCTCGATCGCCAGCGTGCCGCTGCGCACCGCGAGAATTGCCGCGCCGGCCTCGACCACCAGCGCAGTCAGCGGTTCCAGAAGTGCAACCGCCGCGTCGGCGTCGAGAACGGTCGACGATGTGATCGGATGGTAGGGCGCGCTCATCACTTGCGAAGGATCTTGGTCATTACGAACCGGAACGGCTGCGCACCGCAATAGCGGACGCGAAATTGGCAGCATAGGCGTCCACAGTGTATCAAACCATAATTCAGGCTTGATTCGCCGGTCTGTCGCGCGGTCTCAAGGGAGCTTTCATGTCGGATACCCTGTCATCATCGGTTCAGCCCGCCGCCGGCGCCGCGCCCGATCAGCTCGAACTGGCCGCGCTCTTGTGTTCGCGGGTCTGCCACGATCTCATCAGCCCGGTCGGCGCCATCGTCAATGGGCTTGAGGTGATGGACGACAATCCGTCGCCAGAGGACCGCGAATTCGCGCTCGACCTGATCCGCAAAAGCGCGAAGACCGCATCGGCCCGGTTGCAGTTCTGCCGCCTCGCTTTCGGCGCGGCGGGATCGGCCGGCGCGCAGATCGACCTTGGCGATGCCGAGAACATGGCGCGGGGCCACCTCGAAGACAACAAGACCAAGCTGATGTGGAATCTGCCGCGGCTGCTGCTGCCGAAAAATCGGGTGAAGCTGCTGCTCAACATGCTGGTGATCGCGCAGCAGACGATTCCGCGCGGCGGCGTCCTCACGGTCGATCCGGTGGGCGAGGGCGAGGCGATGGCATTTCGCGTCACCGCGAGCGGCCTCAATGCACGTCTGCCGCAAGGCATCGTGGACATGCTTGCGGCCGAACAGCCGTCGGCGGCCGACGCCCACGCGGTTCAGCCCTATTACACGCGCCTGCTCGCGCAGGCCTGCGGACTGAAGGCGACGCTGGCGATGGAGGGCGACGCGGTGGTGATGGCCGCCGCCTGAAACGAAATGAGCCGAGGCTGCTTGACGTCGCCCTGAGATGGCGACGCACTTGCATCGCCCGCGAAGGATCGCCGACGCCATCAAGCTCGCTTCCCTCGCATCGCGGGTGCGGCTGGAATCCAGTGCATTCCTTTCGCTTGGACAGTTAATCAAGCCTTACCGAATTGAACGCGCGGCCGAAGGACGATGGCCGCGGCGACTTTATTTGGTGTTCGAGCACCGTTACTGCCGGCTACTCAACCAATATTAAACGCTTTGCCGAGAAACTGCCTGAACTCTGGAGTGGCGCGCGTATTTGCGGCCCTTCCCGCGCGAAGGCCTGTTTCATGGATGATCTGCTAAAAGAGTTTTTGACCGAGACCAATGAAAGTCTCGACGTCGTCGACAATCAACTCGTGCGTTTCGAGCAGGAGCCGAACAACGCCAAGATTCTCGACAATATTTTTCGGCTCGTCCACACCATCAAGGGCACCTGCGGCTTTCTCGACCTGCCGCGGCTGGAGACGCTGGCGCATGCCGCCGAAACGCTGATGGGCAAATTCCGCGACGGCATGCCGGCGACCGGCGAAGCTGTCACGCTCATTCTGACGACGATCGATCGCATCAAGGAAATTCTGGCGGAGCTCGAAGCGACGCAGGCGGAGCCGAAGGGCGCCGATGCAGATCTCATCGACCGGTTGCATCATATGGCCGAAAACGGTTCGGCGTCGGAGATGGCGGCCGGGGCGCCGGCTGCGCCGGCCGTGACGCAGGGCACCCTGGTGCATCAGGTGCTGGAGCGGCCGCTGCGCCCGGGCGAGGTGCCGCTCGATGAACTCGAGCGCGCATTTCGCGAGACCGAGACCGAAGTGCAGCCGGCGTCAGCGCCGGTGCAGGCGTCCGAGCCGGTGAAGCCGGCGACGGCCAAGCCATCCGTGAGCAAGCCCGCGACCAAGAAGACCGCGATCGAAGCCGATTCCGGCGAATCCGACCGCGTCGCCAACCAGTCGATCCGCGTCAATGTCGACACGCTCGAACATCTGATGACGATGGTGTCGGAGCTGGTGCTGACGCGCAATCAGTTGCTCGAAATCAGCCGCCGCAACGAGGATACCGAATTCAAGGTGCCGCTGCAGCGTCTCTCCAACGTCACCGCCGAGCTGCAGGAAGGCGTGATGAAGACCCGCATGCAGCCGATTGGCAATGCATGGCAGAAGCTGCCGCGCGTGGTGCGCGATCTCGGCGCCGAACTCGGCAAGCGCATCGAACTCGAGATGCACGGCGCCGACACCGAGCTCGACCGCCAGGTGCTCGACCTGATCAAGGACCCGCTCACCCACATGGTGCGCAACTCCGCCGATCACGGTCTGGAGACGCCTGAGGAACGCGTTCGCGCCGGCAAGCCGGAGCAGGGCACTATTCGTCTGTCCGCCTATCACGAGGGCGGCCACATCATCATCTGCATCGCCGACAACGGGCGCGGTCTCAATACCGAGCGCATCAAGGCCAAGGCTATCGCCAACGGGCTCGCGACCGAGGCCGATCTTGAGCGGATGACCGAGGCGCAGATCCACAAGTTCATTTTTGCGCCCGGCTTCTCGACGGCGGCGGAAGTCACCAGCGTCTCCGGCCGCGGCGTCGGCATGGACGTGGTGCGCACCAACATCGACCAGATCGGCGGCACCATCGACGTCAAGTCGGTCGCGGGCGAGGGCGCCAGCGTCACCGTGAAGATTCCGCTGACGCTCGCCATCGTCTCGGCGCTGATCGTCGAGGCCGGCGGCGAACGCTTCGCCATTCCGCAGCTCGCCGTGGTCGAGCTGGTGCGCGCGCGGGCGAATTCGGATCATCGCATCGAGCGCATCAAGGATACGCCGGTGCTCCGGCTGCGCAACAAGCTGCTGCCGCTGATTCATCTCAAGAAGCTGCTCAAGCTCGACGACGACACCACGATCGATCCGGAGAACGGCTTCATCGTCGTCACCCAGGTCGGCAACCAGACCTTCGGCATCGTGGTGGACGGCGTGTTCCACACCGAGGAAATCGTCGTCAAGCCGATGTCGACCAAGCTGCGTCACATCAGCATGTTCTCCGGCAACACCATTCTCGGCGACGGCGCGGTGATCATGATCATCGATCCGAACGGGATCGCGCAGGCGCTCGGCACCTCCGTCAACGCGCAGCACGAGATCGTCGAGGAGGGCACGGCAGCGCGTGGCGGCGCCGCGGAGCAGTTGACCTCGCTGCTGGTGTTCCGCGCCGGCTCCGAGCAGCCGAAGGCGGTGCCGCTGGGACTGATCACCCGGCTCGAGGAAATCGCGGTCGACAAGATCGAAATGTCGAACGGCCGTTATATGGTGCAGTATCGCGAGCAGCTTATGCCGCTGGTGCAGATGGAAGGCGTCGCGATCGCCACGGCCGGCGTGCAGCCGATCCTGGTGTTCGCCGACGACGGCCGCACGATGGGGCTGGTGGTCGACGAGATCATCGATATCGTCGAGGAGCGACTGGATATCGAGGTCGCCAGCAGCCGCGACGGCATTCTGGGCTCAGCGGTGGTCAAGGGCCGCGCGACCGAGGTCATCGACGTCGGTCATTTCCTGCCGATGGCCTTCGCCGATTGGTTCAACCGCCGCGAAATGAAGCCGTCGGCTTCGGCGCAGTCGATCCTGCTGGTCGATGACTCCGCGTTCTTCCGCAACATGCTGGCGCCGGTGCTGAAAGCTGCCGGCTATCGCGTGCGCGTCGCCGCCAACGCGCAGGAAGGACTCGTCGCGTTGCGATCCGGCCAGGATTTCGATGCGGTGCTGACCGACATCGAGATGCCGGACATGAACGGTTTCGAATTCGCCGAGGTCATCCGCGCCGACCAGCGCTTGAACGATGTGCCGATCATCGCGCTGTCGTCGATGATTTCGCCGGCGGCGATCGAGCGTGGCCGTCAGGCCGGCTTCCACGACTATGTCGCGAAGTTCGATCGGCCGGGGCTGATTGCGGCGCTCAAGGAACAGACCTCCGATCTCAATCGGGCAGCGTGAGACCATGACAGCGAATACAGCAAATGCCGCTTCCGAAGGTGCCGTCACCGAATACGTGACGATCATGATCGGCGAGCAGTTGTTCGGCCTGCCGATCGCGCGGGTTCAGGACGTCTTCATGCCGGAGCGGCTGACGCGCGTTCCGTTGGCCTCGCGCGAGATCGCCGGCGTTCTCAACCTGCGCGGACGGATCGTCACCGCGATCGACATGCGGGCGCGGCTCGGCCTGCCGGTGGCGGCGTCCGATCGGCCGGCGATGGCGGTGGGCGTCGATCTGCGCGGCGAATCCTACGGGCTGCTGATCGATTCCATCGGCGAAGTGCTCAAGCTCGCCGACGACAGCCGCGAAGTGAATCCCGTCAATCTTGATCCGCGCCTGGCCAAGATGGCGGCGGGTGTGCATCGGCTCGACGGACAGTTGATGGTCGTCCTCGACGTCGACCGCGTTCTGGAGATCTCGCCGGACATGCTGGCCGCGTGAGGCGGACCTGCGGTTCAAACGATTGTTTCTGATCAGGGTCAGGCAATTTAGCAGAGGCTGAAATGAAAACGTGTCTGGTAGTTGACGATTCGAGCGTCATTCGCAAAGTCGCCCGGCGTATTCTCGAAGGCCTCGACTTCGAAATCGTCGAGGCCGAGGACGGCGAGAAGGCCTTGGAGGTCTGCAAGCGCGCCCTGCCGGACGGCATCCTGCTCGACTGGAACATGCCGGTGATGGATGGCTACGAATTCCTCCGGAATCTGCGTCAGATGCACCGCGGCGACGAACCGAAGGTGGTGTTCTGCACCACCGAGAACGATGTGGCGCATATCGCGAGGGCGCTGCATGCCGGTGCCAACGAGTACATCATGAAGCCGTTCGACAAGGACATCGTCACGGCGAAATTTCACGAGGTCGGGCTGATCTGATCTCCTTCACGAAGGCCCGCCGCGTGCAGGCCGTTCTGTCTGCCGGCTGCAACCCTATCAACCGCCTTGGACCACGAATGACTGTTGCCGTCGCCAAGTCTTCCACCGGCGTTACGCGATCCGAACCGATCCGTGTCATGGTGGTGGATGATTCCGCCGTCATTCGCGGTCTGATCACGCGCTGGATCGAAGCCGAACCGGATATGATGGTGGCGGGATCGTTGCGCACCGGACGCGATGCCGTCAATCAGCTCGAGCGGGTCGATCCGGACGTTGCTGTGCTCGATATCGAAATGCCCGATCTCGACGGCATTTCGGCGCTGCCGCAGCTGCTGGCTAAGAAGCGCAATCTGATCGTGATCATGGCGTCGACGCTGACGCTGCGCAACGCCGAGATCAGTCTCAAAGCGCTGTCGCTCGGCGCGGCCGATTACATTCCGAAGCCGGAAAGCACGCGCGAGCAGGGTGCGGCCGAAATCTTCCGTCACGATCTGGTCGAGAAGATCCGTCACCTCGCCCCGCGTCGTGGGCGCTTGCCCGGCGCGACCGCGAGTCCGCCGCTGGCGCCGGGGCTGGATGCCGGCCGCGAACCGGTGCGCAGGCTGGCGCCAGGCGCCACGACGCCAGCCGCGCCTGTGCTGGTGTCGTTCAGCGTCCAGACCCCGCGCGTGCTGCTGATCGGCTCGTCCACCGGCGGGCCGCAGGCCTTGATGGGGCTCGTCGGCGAGATCGCGCCGGTGATCGATCGCGTGCCGGTGCTGATCACGCAGCATATGCCGCCGACCTTCACGACGATCCTGGCCGAGCATCTGGCGCGAGCCAGCAGGCGCCCTGCCGCCGAGGCGATCGACGGCGAGCCGGTGAAGCCCGGGCGCATCTATCTCGCGCCGGGGGGCCGGCACATGCGCGTCGTCCGCCAGGGCAGCGGCGTCGCCATCGCGCTGGACGACGGACCGCCGGTGAATTTCTGCAAGCCGGCGGTGGATCCGCTGTTCGCCTCCGCTGCCGAGATCTGGCAGGGCGCGGTGCAGGCGGTGATCCTCACCGGCATGGGATCGGACGGCATGCGCGGCGGCAAGCAGGTGGTCGCCGCGGGCGGCAGCGTGATTGCCCAGGATGAGGCGACAAGCGTCGTCTGGGGCATGCCGGGCGCGGCAGCGCATGCGGGCATCTGCGCCGCCATCCTGCCGTTAGGACAAATAGGCGCGAAGCTGATCAGGCTGTTCGCTGGAGACAAATCGTGACGCCTGCGGACTATCAGTTTCTACAGAAGATTCTCAAGGAGCGTTCCGGTCTCGATCTCTCCGCCGACAAGCAGTATCTGGTCGAAAGCCGGCTGCTGCCGGTCGCGCGCAAGTTCGCTCTCGCGGGCATCACCGAACTGGTGCAGCGGATGAAGGCGGCCGATCATGAGATCGAAACGCTTGTCGTCGAGGCGATGACGACCAACGAGACGTTCTTCTTCCGTGACAAGATTCCCTTCGATCATTTGCGCGAAACCATCCTGCCGATCATGCTCCGTGAGCGCGCCAGCCGTCGCGCCTTGCGGATCTGGAGCGCGGCGTGCTCGACCGGGCAGGAGCCATATTCGATCGCGATGTGCCTGAAGGAATTCGGTCCCGAACTGGCCGGATGGCGGATCGAGATCGTCGCCACCGACCTGTCGCAGGGCGTGCTGGAAAAATCCAAGGCGGGCATGTTCAGCCAGTTCGAGGTACAGCGCGGGCTGCCGATCCAACTGCTGGTCAAGTATTTCCGGCAGATCGGCGACATGTGGCAGATCAATCCCGACATCCGCGCAATGATCCAGTTCAAGCAGCTCAACCTGCTGCATGACATCTCGCATCTCGGTGTGTTCGACGTCGTGTTCTGCCGCAACGTGCTGATCTACTTCGATCAGGAAACCAAAGGCGCGATCTTCAAGCGGCTCGCCAAGGTCACCGCCAGCGACGGCTATCTGACGCTCGGTGCGGCGGAGACGGTGGTCGGACTGACCGACACGTTCCGGCCGCTGCCGGACCGCCGCGGACTTTACAGCCCCAACGCCGCGCGCGTCGCGCCCTCCATCGTCCCCGATGACGCGCCGACACTGGCACGCAGCGTTTCGCCGATGGGGCGTTGAGGCGCTTTTCTGCTTTTGACCAAGCAGCATTCGTCAGGCCCGGATTTGATCCGGGCATCCAGCTTTGAAGAAGTGGATGGATTGCCGGGTCAAGCCCGGCAATGACGACTTGAGGTGGTTTCGTCACAAGCAGAGTCAGTTCAAACAATCGCGTGCGGGATGAAGCGCGAGGTATTGCCGGTAATCGGAGTCGCGTCCTCGCGGATCGAGAGTCCGCACGGCGTCTCGCCGATGATCCAGCTTCCGATCACCGGATATTGTCCGGCGAAGCTCGGCAGCGGCGCGAAGCCCTGACGGACATAACCCTCGCGGCCATAGGGGCCGTCTTCCCGCGCCAGCGCGGCGCCGGCGCTGATGAGTTCGATATTGGCGCCTTCGCGCGAATAGATCGGCTTGCGCACATAGGACGTGCCGAGCTGCGCCGCCTTCTCGTCCTCCTCGAAAAAGGCCGGCAGCAGATTTGGATGATTGGGAAACATCTCCCACAGCAGCGGCAGGATGCCCTTGTTGGAGAGCACGATTTTCCATGGCGGCTCGATCCAGCGTGTCGGGGCACTCTGCACCCTGGCGCCGAAGGCGTCGCGCAGCATCCATTCCCAGGGATAGAGCTTGAAGGCGAGATCGATCGGTTGATCGTCGAGGTCGACGAACTTGCCGGCGTTGAGGCCGATGCTTTCGATATCGAGCGCGGTCGTGGTGAGCCCGGCCTGATGCGCGGTGTCTTCGAGGTAGTTCAGCGTCGTCGCGTCCTCGGGGTTCTCGTAACTGCCGGCGAGATGCAGGCGGCCGCCAGGCGCGATCGCTTTCCAGCGCGCAATCAAGTTGTCGTGGATGGAATTGTACTGGTCGGCGCGCTTCGGAATGATCTGGCGTTCGATGGCCTGCTCGAGCCAAGTCCATTGAAACACCGCGGCCTCGAACAGCGAGGTCGGCGTGTCGGCGTTGTATTCGAGGAGTTTAGCCGGGCCCTTGCCGTCGAAGCTGAAATCGAAGCGGCCGTAGAGCGTGGCGTCGCCGCGCTGCCAGCTTTCGCGGATGATCGGCCAGCACGCCGCCGGAATCTTCAGCCGGCGCAGGATGCTCTCGTCGGCCATCGCGCGCTTGACCAGTTCGATGCACATGGCGTGAACGTTGCCGCTCGGGCCTTCGATCTGGCGCTCGATCTCGTCGAGCGTGAACGCGTAATAGGCGCGTTCGTCCCAGTAGCGTTCACCGTCCATGGTGTGGAAGTCGAACCCGGCCGCTTGCGCCGTGGCTTGCCAGTCGTCGCGCTCGGGGCAGGGGATGCGTTGCATGGGTGGCCTAGCTGCCGCGCGACGACGCGGCCACCGCGTGGCCGAAACTGCCGAAGCCGCCGCGCACTGTGGTGCTCTTCGATGGAATCGCCAGACCGCCGGACGACGACGAATGCGAGGGTGACGCGTTCGAAGTGTCGAAAAAGCTGCTGCCGGAAGATCGGCCACCGTAGCTGTAGCCGCTTGAGCGCGATGACGTGCGACAGGATTGGTTCTGCGCCGCCGCCGCGTTTGGCGGCACGGGCTGTCCGGCGGCCGGAGGTTTTGCCGGCTCGCATCTCTCGCTCGGCATCATGGCGTAAGCGCCGGCGCCGACCGCGACGGTGCCCATCAGGAACAGCGCGACGTAGCTGGAGCGCTTGTTGGGACGCGCGGCTTCCTCAACCGGTGGCGGCCGCTTGCCGAAGTCCTTTTTGGGCGCGTGGGCCATGTCAGTAGATCATCGACGCAGCGTTGAGCGCGCCAGCCGCGAGCGAGGACAGGCCGAGCCAGATCGCGGGCGCGAGTTCGCCGCCGGCGATGCGCTTCGACAGATCCGGCACCGGGATTTTCACGATGAAATAGACGGCGACCTGCACGATCAGCGCGATCATGCTCCAGATCAGGCAGTCGAGAATATTGGCGGCGTGGGTCATGGCGCTGACCACGGGCAGGGCGAAGCCGAGCAGGCTCAGCCCCAGCGAAATCGCCGCGCCCGGCACGTTGTCACGGATCAACCGGAATTCGTCGTGCGGTGTGACGCGCGTATAGACCAGAAGGTACAGCGTGACGGCGACCAGCGCCGTGCAGAAGTAAGCCAGGAAGGCCGGCAGTCCCGCCAGCGATTGCAAGATCATGTGTTGCCCCCGAAATTGACCCACGCCTCAGAAGCGCGGATCGGCTGTCATCTGTCGGATCACGCCGGACCGCGGTTCAATGAAGCAAACAAAAACCCGAGGCGTGGCGGCACTGACGGCACGCGGCGCAGTTGTGTCGACATGTGTTTTGCAGACGATGGGGGCGCGCGATGCGGGTCTTGATCTCCGGAGCCGGCATCGCGGGACTATCGCTTGCTCTCAGGCTCGATCAGCGCGGCCTGATGCCGGTTCTTGTCGAGCGTTCCCCCACGGTCCGCGCCGGCGGCTACATGCTCGGCCTCGTCGATCCCGGATACGATGCCGCCGCGCGCATGAGTATCATTGAAGACCTGCGGAAGGTCCGGTACGCGCCGCAGCAACTCGTCTACATCGATCCTGACGGCACGGAAAGCTTCCGGCTCGAGAGGCGTGCGCTGGCCAGTCTTGCCGGAGCGCGCCAGCTGAGTTTGATGCGCGGCGACATCGAGCGCGTTCTTTATGCGAAGGTGCGAGACCGCGCCGAGTTTCATTTCGATCGATCCATCGCGGCCGTCGAAGCGACGCCTGCCGGTGTCGTTGCAACCTTGAACGACGGCACGACCTTGGAGGCGGATCTCGTTGTCGGCGCCGACGGGCTTCATTCGCGCATACGCTCGCTCTGTTTCGGCCCGGAGGAGCAGTTCGTCCGCTTCCTCGGCGCTCGCGTGGCTGCCTTTGTTCTGAACAGGGACGATTTTCCCGACATCGGTCCCGGCGAGACTTACTCGATGACCGAAGTGGGACGTGGTTCGGCCATCGCCTCGGTCGGAGACGGGCGGCTGGTTGCCTTCTTCGTCTTCCGTGCCAGACCTGCGCACAAGTTCGATCACGTCGACGCCGAGTTGCGATACGCCTTTTGCGACGCGCGATGGCATGTCGGTCGCCTGCTCGCGGGACTCTCGAAGGCGACGAGCGTCTATTTCGACGACGTCGCACAGGTGGTTTGCCCGCGATGGTCAAGCGGTCGCGTTGTTCTTCTGGGCGACGCCGGTTCCGCCGTTTCGCTCATTGCCGGTGGCGGCGCGTCGCTGGCCATGGCCGGCGCCTACATTCTTGCCGAGGCGCTCGCGGATACGCCGCAGGATATCGCTGGTGCGCTCACCCGCTACGAAAAGCGAATGAGGCCGCTCGTCGATAAGGGGCAAAAGATGGCACGACGCAACGCCGCGCTCTTTCTGCCGAACAGCCGTTTCCATCTTGCCCTGCGCAATGCAGCTCTCCGTGCGGCATCTTCGCCTCGCGTGGCAGCGATCGCGGGACGCCTGCTCAGTCGCCACGAGGACAGGCTTTGACTGCATACCCGCAAATAAAAACCCCGCCGGCGAGGGCGGGGCTATAGTCGGGGAGAGTCAGAAAAAAGTTGCGACTCTTGAGATGGCGATCAGGCCGGAATACGAACCTCGTCGTCGCTCGGCTCGCGCAGCACGTAGCCGCGGCCCCAGACGGTTTCGATGAAATTGCGGCCTTCGGAGGCGTTGGCGAGCTTCTTGCGCAGCTTGCAGATGAAGACGTCGATGATCTTCAATTCCGGCTCGTCCATGCCGCCATAGAGATGATTGAGGAACATCTCCTTGGTGAGGGTCGTGCCCTTGCGGAGCGAAAGCAGCTCCAGCATCTGATATTCCTTGCCGGTCAGGTGCACGCGCTGGCCGGACACTTCGACGGTCTTGGTGTCGAGGTTGACGATCAGGTCGCCGGTCTGGATCACCGACTGGGCGTGGCCCTTCGAGCGGCGCACGATCGCATGAATGCGGGCGACCAGCTCGTCCTTGTGGAATGGTTTGGTCATGTAGTCGTCGGCGCCGACGCCGAGACCCTTGACCTTGTCCTCGATGCCGGCGAGGCCGGAGAGGATCAGAATCGGTGTCTTGATCTTCGAGACGCGGAGCTGCTTGAGCACGTCGTAGCCCGACATGTCCGGCAGGTTGAGGTCGAGAAGAATAATGTCGTAATCGTAGAGCTTGCCGAGGTCGACACCCTCTTCGCCGAGATCCGTCGTATAGACATTGAAGCTCTCGGACTTGAGCATCAACTCGATCGACTGCGCGACGGCGCTGTCATCCTCAATCAGCAATACGCGCATGCCAGTCCCCTATCGTAGCCGCTCCGGGCGTCAGGTCGGCCGCACTACTTGCGGCACTGGAAACGCCTTTGAACAACTGATTCGAATCCTGACGGGATATGGTTAACAAAACCTGATTCCTCTCCGCAAGCTCATTCGTGCAATTTTCGTCGAATCGCCCTAGAACATTGCCGACAGGCAGCTTTTATTTTCCGTTCTCACTCAAGTTTCGCATCAAGAGACGGGCCTAACCGCCTCTTAGGACTCACGCCTCATTCAGACGCGCGGGTCCCGTCAGTCGCCAAAGACAGTGACGCAATGATTAACGATGCGGGTAAACACGAAGTTAAAGCGATTCCCGCAATACGTGGAAACTTAAGGTTTTCGCCATGAAGGCGCTGGCGACCCAGATCGACGACATCGACGGCGTCAATATTTATGGCCGAGTTGTCGGGGTGCGCGGCCTGATGGTCGAGATCGCCGGACCGGTCCATGCGATGTCGGTTGGGGCGCGGATCGTGATCGAGACGGGCTCCAGTCGCTTCATCCCCTGCGAGGTGATCGGCTTCACCGGCAACAACGCCGTGGTGATGCCGTTCGCCGGTCTCGACGGCGTCCGCCGTGGCTGCCGCGCGGTCATCGCGAACGCGGCCGGGGCGGTGCGGCCGGCGCCGTCTTGGCTCGGCCGGGTCCTGAATGCGATGGGCGAGCCAATCGACGGCAAGGGACCGCTGGAGCAGGGACCTGTGCCGATGCCTTTCCGGAATGCCCCGCCGCCGGCGCATTCGCGCAAGCGGGTCGGCGTGCCGCTTGATCTCGGCGTGCGTGCGCTCAATACCTTTCTGACCTGCTGCCGCGGTCAGCGCATGGGCATTTTCGCCGGCTCCGGCGTTGGCAAGTCCGTGCTGCTGTCGATGCTGGCGCGCAATGTCGATGCCGATGTCTCGGTGATCGGCCTGGTCGGCGAGCGTGGGCGCGAGGTGCAGGAATTCTTGCAGGACGATCTCGGCGAGACGGGGCTGGCGCGCTCGGTCGTGGTGGTGGCAACCTCCGACGAGCCGGCGCTGATGCGGCGGCAGGCGGCCTATCTGACGCTGGCGATCGCGGAATACTTCCGCGACGACGGCAAGTCGGTGATGTGCATGATGGACTCGGTGACCCGCTTTGCCATGGCGCAGCGGGAGATCGGCCTGTCCGCCGGCGAGCCGCCGACCGCGAAAGGCTATACCCCGACCGTCTTCACCGAACTGCCGATGCTGCTGGAGCGGGCGGGGCCGGGGACCGGGGAGGGCAGCATCACCGGCATCTTTACGGTGCTGGTGGATGGCGACGACCATAACGAGCCGGTCGCGGACGCCGTGCGCGGCATTCTCGACGGACACATTGTCATGGAGCGGTCGATCGCCGAGCGCGGCCGATATCCGGCGATCAATGTGCTGAAGTCGGTCTCGCGCACCATGCCCAAGAGCGCCGATCCAGCCTTTCTGCCGGTGATTACCCGCGGCCGTCAGGTCATGGCGACCTACGCCGATATGGAGGAATTGATCCGGCTCGGGGCCTACCGCGCCGGGTCGAGCCCCGAAGTGGATGAAGCGATCCGGCTGCACGAGCCGCTGGAAAATTTCCTGCGCCAGGCCAAGGACGAGGCGACGAGCCTTCCCGATGGCTATCAGCAACTGGCTCAAATCCTAGGAACTTTGGAAACGGAACGCTAACTTTGTCAGGCCATCATCGCCCCGATTGTGGTTTGCCGGCGGGGGCCTTGACGAGGAGCCGGCGTCGTCCCGTTTCCAGTCGGGACTTCTGGGGAGTACGAGTCGATGAAGTCACGTGAAACCCTCATCCGTCTGAAGAAATTTCAGGTCGATGAGAAACGGCGCAGGGTCACCCAGATCGAGGCCATGATCGCCGATTTCGAGCGGATGGCTGTCGATCTCGAGCACGAGATCAAGACCGAGCAGGAACGCGCCGGCATCACCGATCCGACTCACTTCGCCTATCCGACCTATGCCAAGGCAGCGATTCAGCGCCGGGAAAACCTGACCCGTTCGACCGAGGAACTGCGCGTTCAACTCGAGGACGCCAAGGTTCAGCTCGCCGACGCGTTCGAGGAATTGAAGAAAGTCGAATTGCTCGACGAGCGCGATCAGGCGCGCGAACGCGCCGAGGAGAATGCGCGTGAGCAGGCCGAACTCAACAGCATCGGACTGACGCGCTCGCGGATCGGCGCCGTCGCCTGAGTCATTTGGCAAACGCCGATTGCTTTAAACCCGGGCCGAGCGGTCCGGGTTTTTCGTTGAAATGAAATGAATCACTATCGTCGTCCTGGCCGGACGAGCCCGTCCATGACGAGGCGTCGATAGATCGTGTGTCGGTCCTGATGGCTTGGTCCATTCTCTCAGGACGAAGTACCCCGCACAAACGAAAAACGCCCGCGGGGGGACGGGCGTTTCTCTATTTGTCGTGCGGCAGCTTGGGGGGAACTGACGCTACGACATACTCACGCGGCGACTTTGGGGGGCAAGGTAAAGAGCCTCGTGAATCTGCGAATTTCTATGTTAGCGAACCACCGTGACGTCCGAACTCGTCAGCATCACCGGTGCTCCGGCCTTGATCACGCGCGCCGTCTGCACGCCACTGTCCTCATTCATCCGTGCCGAGATGCCGAAGCCCGCCACTGCGATTCCAGCCACCAACGCCACCACCACGATCTTCAGGTGGGTCATGCGATCGGCGCTGTAGATCGAATGGTTCATGGAAGCCTCCTGCCGTTCTTGCTGCTGCCATTGCAGTTGGGTCATCCCAGTGCTCCGGCAGGTTCAAGCTCCTGCTTCGAACTTCTCGCCAAAAGAACGTAGGGAGCCGCCCTTTCGTTCCGAAGGGGGCATCACAAGGCGGTGATAACTGTTGAAGTTCCGCGAGAATGCCGGCGGTCGCCGCGGCCGAAATGAATTAGTTAATTCTATTCAAGGACTTAGCGCGCTTAGAGAAATGCGCAGGTTTTGCAGACGCATCCCCCGTTCCGTCGATCCTCCGACAAAAGGGTTGTCTGTTGTCAAAATGTCGCAGGCGAACGGCGTTCGGCGCCCCGCGGCAGGCCTAGAATCTCAGATGCTTCCGACGGTTTTCAACCGGGCGCGGGGGTGGATTTCGGCCTGCGACAGCACGGTGGTCTGCGAGCGGAAACGTTCCACCAGCGAGCGCACGAAGGGGCGGATCGCGGCGGAGGTCACCAGCACCGGCGCTTCGCCCTCGCGCGCGGCCTGCTCGAAGCGATCGCGCACCGCCGTCATGAATTCCGACAGCTTGGACGGCGCCATCGCGAGGCTGCGGTCCTCGCCCTGACCGATCAGCGATTCCGCGAAGGCCTGCTCCCACTTCGCCGAGAGCGCGATGAGGGGCAGGTAGCCGTTCGGCGAGGTGTTCTGGGCGCAGATCTGGCGCGCCAGACGCGCCCGCACGTGCTCGACGATGGTCGCGGGATTGCGCGAGAAGGCAAGCGCGTCGGCGACGCCTTCGAGGATGGTGGAGAGATCGCGGATCGAGATGCGCTCCGAGAGCAGGAGCTGCAGCACACGCTGGATGCCCGAAACGTTGATCTGGCTCGGCACAATGTCCTTGACCAGTTCGCCTTGCTCCTTCGGCAATTCCTTCAGCAGTTTCTGCACCTCGCCGTAGGACAACAGGTCCGACATGTTGTTCTTGAGCAGTTCGGTGAGATGCGTCGACAGCACCGTCGCGGCGTCGACGACGGTGTAGCCCTTCAGCGAGGCTTCTTCCTTGAGCGCCGCATCCACCCAGGTGGCCGGCAGGCCGAAGGTCGGCTCGGTGGTGTGGATACCAGGCACGTCCACCTGATTGCCACCCGGGTCCATCACCATGTACTGGTTTGGCCAGATGCGGCCGGAGCCGGCATCCACTTCCTTGATCTTGATGATGTAGGTGTTGGCCTCGAGCTGCACGTTGTCGAGGATGCGCACCGCCGGCATCACGAAGCCCATTTCGATGGCGAGCGAGCGGCGCAGCGCCTTGATCTGCTCGGTCAGCCGGTCGGTGCCGTCCGGCGCATTGACCAGCGGCAGCAGCGCGTAACCGAGCTCAATCTTGAGATCGTCGATCTTGAGCGCGGCGGAGATCGGCTCTTCGGCTGCCGCAGCGGACGCGGCAGCCTCCGGCGCGGCGGCGGCCTGCGCTTCCGCAGCCGTCTCGGCCTTCTTGCGCTTGCGTGAGGTCCAGGCCAGGGCGGCGGCGCCGCCGCCGAGCGCGAGGAATGGGATCATCGGAATGCCGGGCAGGGCGGCGAGCACCAGCATCACCGCCGCCGACATGCCGAGCGCCTGCGGATAGCCGGAGAGCTGCTTCATTAGTGCCTTGTCGGCCGCGCCCGAGACGCCGGCTTTCGATACCAGAAGGCCGGCGGCGGTGGACACGATCAGCGCTGGCACCTGCGTCACCAGACCGTCGCCGACCGTGAGCAGCGTATAGGACCGCGCGGCCTCGGCGAAGCCGAGACCCTGCTGTGCGACGCCGATGATGATGCCGCCGATGATGTTGATGAAGACGACCAGGAGGCCGGCGATCGCGTCGCCGCGCACGAACTTCGAGGCGCCGTCCATGGCGCCGAAAAAGCCGCTTTCGTCCTCCAGCGCCTTGCGCCGCTCCTTGGCGGTCTTCTCGTCGATCAGTCCGGCCGAGAGGTCGGCATCGATCGCCATCTGCTTGCCGGGCATGGCGTCGAGGTGGAAGCGCGCGGCGACCTCGGCGATGCGGCCAGAACCCTTGGTGATGACGACGAAGTTGACGATCACCAGGATGGCGAAAACGATGATGCCGATGACGAAGTTGCCGCCCATCACGAAGTTGCCGAACGCCTCGATGACGTGACCGGCGGCGGACGTGCCTTCATGGCCGTGGGTGAGGATCAGCCGCGTCGAGGCGAGATTGAGCGACAGCCGCAACATTGTCGAGATCAGCAGCACGGTGGGGAAGGCGGAGAATTCCAGCGGCGCCTGAATGAACAGCGCCGTCATCAGGATCAGGATCGACAGCGTGATTGAGATCGCCAGAAACAGATCCAACACCAGCGCCGGCAGCGGCAGGATGAGAACGACGAGAATGGTGAGGATGCCGAAGGCAAGCGCGAGATCGCCGCGCTTCAACAGGCTGGCGAGATCGCTGATGCTGGGCAGGCGGGCGGATTTGTCGGTGCCCTGTCCCAGGGTGGTGTCGGTCATCGGCGCAGCATCTCCTCTCGCCTGTCGTCCGCGGGCGGCAAACGTCTTTGCGGTGGCGGCAAGGCCACCGTTTCGAAAGTGAGGTACCGCACTGGCGTCCACGGGGTGCCCCCGGCTGCGCAATCACGACACTCGACTTCACGCGTGCGCCGATCCGTCGACGTCGGAATCGGCGCAGCTCGGCAAAATTTGCCCGATGTATGGTTAGCAAAGGGTTAACCGGCGCCGCGAGGAGTGTTTCTTTCGCGTCCCTCAGCTTTTGATCGGACCGTTTGTCGTCATGCGCGGACTTGATCCGCGCACCCATCTTTTTGGAAAGAGGATGGGTTGCCGGGTCAAGCCCGGCAATGACGCTATCGGGCTGCTTCCGGCGCCTAGCTAAGATGCGCCGGCGGTGGCGTGACCGAAGTGATCTGTGCAACGTTCCTGTTTTGTGCCGGAGAATGCGCATGTCTCGAATGCGTGCGAGGTCGCTTGACCCTGCGGTGCGGGCCGACGAAGTTGCGGCATGGCACAAAGTTCCTCACCGGCGCTCGATTCGAGCAAATTCGTCCCCGATTCCCGCAAGGCATGGGTACGGCTGGCGATCGCCGTGCTGATCGGCTCGATCGGCAGCGTCGGCATGTGGTCGGTGGTGGTGGCGCTGCCGGTGGTGCAGACGGAGTTCAGCGCCTCGCGCGGCGCGATCTCGCTGGCCTTCACCATGGTGATGCTCGGCTTCGGGCTGGGCGGCGTCGTCACCGGCAAGATCATGGACCGCTTCGGCATTGTCACCGCAATCGGTATCGGCATTGCGGCGATGGGGCTCGGCTATGTCGGCATCGGTTACGCGAGTGCGCTGTGGCAGGTGATCGTCCTGCATCTCGCCATCGGCCTCGGCTCCTCCGCGACCTTCGGCCCGCTGATGACCGAAGCCTCGCATTGGTTCGACCGCTATCGCGGTCTCGCGGTGACGATCGCGGCCAGCGGCAATTATGTCGGCGGCGCGATCTGGCCGCCGATCCTGAACTGGGGCATGCAATCCTTCGGCTGGCGACCGACCCACATCGCCATCGGCATCTGCGTCACGGTGGCGATGACGATCGCGACCATGGTGCTGCGCAGCCAGATGGGCGGCGCGGCGCGGCATACTCACATCGACGCGCCGGCGCCGCGCGTCGATCTGCGGCTGGGCAACAATGCATTGACGGCGATCCTCAGCATCGCGGCCGTCGCCTGCTGCGTGGCGATGTCGATGCCGCAAGTTCATATCGTCGCCTATTGCGGCGATCTCGGTTACGGCGCGGCGCGCGGCGCCGAGATGCTGTCGCTGATGCTCGGCTTCGGCATCATCAGCCGCGTCGGGTCCGGATATCTGGCCGATCGCGTCGGCGGCCTGCGCACGCTGCTGATCGGATCGATTGCGCAAGGAACCGCGCTGGTGCTGTTCCTGTTCTTCGACGGCCTGACGTCGCTCTTCATTATCTCGGCGCTGTTCGGTCTGTTCCAGGGCGGTATCGTTCCGAGCTATGCCATCATCATCCGCGAGGTGATGCCGGCGCATGAAGCGGCCACGCGCGTCGGCATCGTCATTCTTGCCTCCGTTGTTGGCATGTCGTTCGGCGGCTGGATTTCCGGCGTGATCTTCGACGCGACCGGTTCCTACGGCGCCGCATTCCTCAACGGCGTGGCGTGGAATGCGGTGAACATGGCCATCGTCATCGCGCTGCTGCTGCGCGCCCGCGGACGCATGACGCTGGCGCCGCGGATGGGATGAGCCGCATCTATCAGTTCGCGACGAGCTTTTGCGACGCAGGCGGTAAAGTCATCGAGGGGCCGAGATGCCGAAAATCGCCCTTGGCGATTGCCGCAGGGCACCCGGCATTGTAAGGGATGCCTGCGCCGGCGCCGGTTGCAGATGCAACCTCGGTCGGGGCCTGTAGCTCAATGGTTAGAGCCGGCCGCTCATAACGGTCTGGTTGCAGGTTCGAGTCCTGCCGGGCCCACCACGACGCAAGCCGTTGCTCCTCTCTGTTGATGCATATCCGCGAACTCCGGCATGCGCTATCGTCGGTGCCTGTCGCCTTGACGACGGCGTTCAGATGTCTCGATAAAGCTTCCGTGCTTAACGACTGAACTGGACCTTGATGATGACAGACCGGCCAGACGGCGGTGACACGGCCGCGCTCCTGAACGAGAGCGCCGGCCGCTTGTTCGCGGGATTTGACGAGAACGATATTCGCGCCGTCGAGCAGGGCGCGTGGTCGGCGATCAACTGGCGTCAGGTGAACGAGGCCGGCTTTGCGCTGGCGCTGGTCAGCGAAGCCAATGGCGGGTTCGGCCTCGCCTCGGTCGATGCCATCTCGCTGTTGCGCGTTGCGGGTTATCACGCCGCGCCGGTGCCGCTCGCCGAGACCATGCTTGCAAACCGTCTGCTCAGCGATGCGGGTTTCGGTCCTGTTGACGGGCCGGCGACGGTCATCGCACCGACGACAGGCAATGGCTTCACGCTGGAGAAAAGCCCGGGCGGCTGGCGGATCCGAGGTCGCGCCGCCGGCGTGCCGTGGGCGCGGCATGCCGAGACCATCGCGCTATTGGCGGCGCACGGAGACGCCCGCGTCGTGGTGCGTTTGACGCGCGGGATTGCGACGATCACGCCTGCGATGTCGCTGGCGAACCTGCCGGCCGATCACCTCGCCATCGATGCGGAGATCGCCGGGAATGAGGTGCGCCCGGCGCCGTCGCGTTGGACGGACGAGACGCTGGCCGCCGCAGGCGCTGCGCTGCGTGTTTCCGAGATCGCCGGCGCATTGGCGCGTGTCATGGAGACCACCGTCGCTTATGCCAACGAGCGCGTGCAGTTCGGCAAGCCGATCGGCAAGCAGCAGGCGATCCAGCAGCAGCTTGCCGTCCTGGCGGGGCAGGCCGCAGCGGCCGGCGGCGCCGCCGATGTTGCCAGCGCCGCGTTCGACAGCCTCGACGTCGCCGCGATCGCCGCAGCGAAAGTGCGCGCCGGTGAGGCCGCGAGCATTGCTGCCCCGATCGCGCATCAGGTGCACGGGGCGATCGGCTTCACCGAGGAGCACCGCCTGCATTTCTTCACGCGCCGGCTGTGGGGCTGGCGCGACGAGTTCGGTTCGGAGCGCTACTGGAGTCGGATCATCGGCCGCAAAGCGATCGAGGCCGGGGCCGAGGGCTTGTGGCCGTTTGTGGTTTCGGTCAGCGCCGGTCAGGGGGCATAATGTCGTTCTTCAGCTTTCCCAATCCGCCCGTCTCGCCGGAAGCCGAACAGCTGCGCGCTGAAATACGCGCGTTTCTGGCGGACGAACTGAAGACCGTTCCGCCGCACGTGCGGGCGGCCTCGTGGAGCGGCTTCGATGCCGACTTCTCGCGCAAGATGGGTCAGCGCGGCTGGATCGGCATGACCTGGCCGACGCAATATGGCGGTCACGCGCGCAGCAGCCTCGAACGCTACGTCGTCCTCGAGGAAATGCTGGCCGCCGGCGCGCCGGTGGCGGCGCACTGGATCGCGGATCGGCAGAGCGGCCCGTTGCTGCTGCGGTTCGGCACCGAGGAACAACGCCGGACGATTTTGCCGAAGATTGCCGCGGGCGAGTTGTTCTGTTGCATCGGCATGAGCGAACCCGACTCCGGCTCCGATCTTGCCGCGGTGCGCACCCGCGCCGAACCTGTGGAGGGCGGATTCCGCATCAACGGCACCAAGCTGTGGACCACGTTCGGTCATCGCGCGCATTACATGCTGCTGTTCTGTCGCACCAGCGGCAGCCTGAGCGATCGTCATGGCGGCACGAGTCAGCTTCTCGTCGATCTCAAGACGCCCGGCATCACCATTCGCCCGATCGTTGATCTCACCGGCGCCAGGCACTTCAATGAAGTGGTGTTCGAGGACGTTTTCGTGCCGTCATCGGCGCTGATCGGCGAAATGGGCAATGGCTGGCATCAGGTCACCAGCGAATTGGCCTATGAGCGGTCCGGGCCGGAACGCTTCCTGTCGTCATTCGTGCTGTTGGCCGAGCTCGTGCGCGTGTTGCGCGACGATCCGTCGGAGCAAGCGACGATCGCAGTCGGACGGCTGGTGTCGCATCTCGTGGTGTTGCGGCAACTCTCGCGCGGTGTGGCCTGGCTGCTGCAGAGCGGACAGAACCCGGCGCTGGAAGCCGCCGTGGTGAAGGATCTCGGCGCGCTGGTGGAGCAGGAGATCCCGGATATCGTCCGCACGCTGGTCGAGATCGAGCCGGGCTCGGAACGCACGGCCGAATTGGCGCGCACGCTGCACTATACCGTGCTCGCGGCGCCGTCGTTCTCGCTACGGGGCGGGACCCGCGAGATCCTGCGCGGCATCATCGCTAGAGGGCTCGGCCTGCGCTGAGGGAACGGCTGTCTCGCGCGCGGCATGGTCGGGCGAGACACGGCCGTGCGCTCGCATGCGAAATGCGTTCGAGCGGAGATCACGGCACGAACCCCGTCGCGATGATCGCTGCGATGAGTTTGATTGCTCCGCCGGTGCTGCGACCTCGACGCCATTGACATCGCCGACGGGGTGGTCCTCGATGCCGCTGCCATGGGTGCGCGATGATGTGGCGCGGTGCCGCCTCACGCTGGAGAGAACGCGATCAGGAGCCGCAGCAATGGATCTCGGACTGAAGAGCAAGAACGTACTCGTTACGGGTGGCAGCAAGGGAATCGGGTTGGCCGTTGCGGAATTGTTCGCCGCTGAAGGCGCGAATGTCGCGATCTGTGCGCGCAATGCCGACGATGTCGCAAGCGTCACCAAGAAACTTGCCGGCCGCGGCGTCACAAGCTGGGGGCAGGCGGTTGATGTCGCCGATGCCGCAAAGCTGAAGCAATGGGTTGACGGCGCAGCCGCTGAGCTCGGCGGAATCGATGCCATCGTCTGCAATGTCAGCGCGCTCGCTGTCGGTGATACGCCTGAGACCTGGGAGCGCTCGTTCCGCGTCGATATGATGCACACCGTCAATGCCGTCGCGGCCGCGATGCCTTATCTGGAGCAGTCCAAGTCGGCCTCGATCACGATCGTCTCGAGCGTATCGGGCTTCGAGGTCGATTTCGCCGCAGGCTCCTACGGTGCGTTCAAGGCGGCGCTGATCCACTATGCCAAGGGTTTGAGCAACCAATTGGCGGCTAAAGGAATTCGCGTGAATGCCGTCTCGCCGGGCAACACCTATTTCGAGGGCGGGATCTGGCAAAACATCGAGCAGGGCTCGCCGGATCTCTACAAGACGGCGATGTCCTTGAATCCCACCGGCAAGATGGGCACGCCGCAGGAAGTGGCGGCGGGTGTCGTCTTCCTCGCGAGCCCGGTCGCCAGCCGGATTTCCGGAACGAACCTGATCATCGACGGCGCATTGACCCGCGCGGTGTAATCGGGCGTACTCACGGCGCAGTTAGCTCGTATGAATCGCCAGCGGGGCCTGGCCGCCGCTGGCGACGATTTCGGCGCTGAGCTCCTCGATGGTGGTGCGCCGCTGCATGGCGGTTCGACGGATCAATGCAAAAGCGGCGGGCTCGTTCAGCTTGCGATTTTCCATCAGATAGAGAACGGCGGCGATCACCAACCGGCGCGACCGCACGCGAGTCTCCAATTGCTGAATGCGCTGACCGGCCTCGGCGCGCTGAAGTGCGATGCCGAATGCCATCACCAGTGCGCTGTAGAGTCCGGCGGATCGGACCGGCTTGATCAGGAACGAGGCCGGCTTGAGGTCCAGCAGCCATTTGAGGCGGCTCGGCGTCTCGGTGCCGATCAGGGCGACGATCGGAGTACCAGGATCGAGAGAAAGCCTCGGTGCCTGCTCGATCGGAAACAGGTCGGCATCGAGCAGCGCGATGTCGGCCTTCGCGCCTGAACCGCCGCCCGATTCCACTGTTTCCCACGAATTCATCTGAACGCCGAGCCGGGTCAGCTGGCGCCGAATGATCGACAGCTCGTGCTCATCGCGCATGATCACCAGCGCGGTGCGGCCACGAACCGAGAGTGGGGATTGCCTGGTCAATTCAATAACCGGAGCCGGTGTGAATGGGACAGCGTCCCGCCGGCACCTCGCATGAGGGATGACGGTGTGGCGTCGAGCGCTGAAAGATAAGGATCGGGCTTCTGCGGTGCGTCAGCCTCCCAGAAGATGTCGAACTGTCCGCTCGCGGTCGATCGTGCGAGCCGCGGCGTCAGGAAACAGTGGTTGTTGTCAGGATCGACCCAGACCGGACCCTGCGGCGACTGATAGAGATGATTTGCCGCCGCGCGCCGCACCTGGCTGACATCCGTCGAGCCGGCGCGCTTGATCGCGCGTGCCAGCAGCATGACGCAAACATAGGTCGACTGCCCATCGACCGACGGGCTGCTATCGGCGCCATACCGCGTCTTCCAGCGGGAGACGAATGCTCGATTCTCCATGAGATCGATACTTTCGAAATAGGCCGAGGAGGTGATGCACCCGGCGGCGGCTGCACCGCCGACCAGTTTGAGTTCAGGTTCGCATAGGCTGCAACTGAGAACCGTGGTCGTGACGCCAGCGCGAATTGTCGCAGCATGAAGCGCGCGCATGAAGACGTAACTCGATTCGCCAACCAGGGTATTCAGCACAACCGGCGGGCGGCGAGCGACGATTTCGTCAACGATATGCGCCACATTGCGTTCGCCGAGTTCGAGGAGCCGCTCTGCCAGAATACGGCCATTGACGGCGGACACCAGTTCGCGCGTGACGCGGTTTGTCTCCCAGGTCCAGACATAGTTCGATCCAACGCAAAACACCTCATGCGCCAGATGATCGAGCGTGTAGCGGACCAGCGGGACGACCGCGTGATTGGGCGCTGCGCCGACATAGATGACATTGTCGCTGCACTCGAAGCCTTCATAGCGCGCGGGATGCCACAGCAATCGATCGGTGCGTTCGATGATCGGCAGGACCTGCTTGCGCGACGCCGACGTGTAACAGCCGACGATATGGTCGACGCCGATATCGCGGATCAGGTCTTCACATGCGGTGTGATATGCGGCGACGACGCCGGCAGGATCGCGCAGATGCGGGACGAATTCGAAATCGAACGCCTCGTCGGCATTCACCTCGTCCACCGCCATGCGCGCGCTCTTCAGCATCTCGCCGCTCATCATCTGATAAGGGCCGGATTGCGAGAACACGAAACCGATGGGAATACGAATTTTTGTCATGGCTGATCTGATGGCGAGAGCAAAGCACGGAGATGCGCGCGAGGGAAGATAGAAGCGCTATTACTTGTCGCCTGCGATTTGTGCGATGCGTGAATAAAAAATGCGCGTAAAGCACATTGACATTCGTCGTAACACTAAAGCAGTATGCCAGAAGCGAAGAGCATCGCTGCATAGAAGATTGTTTGCTTGGCCAATGTTGTCCGGGCAGGCGAGACGCCTTCTTCAGCGCGCCTTCGGATTTGATCGATAACAATGGGCAGTGAAGCCATTCGGGGCCTGACCGGGCCGCGGGTGGCTTTTTTGTCTTTCCGTTGATGACTGGGGTTGGAAATGAGCGATCGATACAACCGGTACAGGGGAGCGTGGCGCTCGCACCGTGACAGGCGGATGGTCTCGGCGCGGATATCAGCAATGGTTTGCTGACCATTACATCTGCTTAGTGCAAGACGTTTCTCCCAAGACACTCGATCCATCCGTTTGCCGAGGCCGGTGCGTCGCGCGGTTGCCGGCCTATGCGCAAATAAAACCGCGAGAGGAAACAAGAATGACCAATACCAATCTGCACTATCTCGGCCTCATGGAAGTCGGCAAGTTGATCCAGTCACGCCAGCTTTCACCGGTCGAGGTGACGCAAGCCGAACTCGATCGTATTGCACGGCTCGATGGCGCGCTGAAAAGCTATTCGACGGTCGTCGGTGAGGCAGCATTGGCGCAGGCGCATGCCGCAGAGAAGGAGATCGCCGGCGGCAAAGTGCGCGGTCCGCTGCATGGTGTGCCGGTGGCGGTGAAGGATCTGTGCTGGATGAAGGATACGCCGACCGCGCATGGAATGACGATCCTGCGCGACAACCGTCCGAAGGAAGACGGCACCGTCGTGGCACGCCTGCGGGACGCCGGAGCGATCATTCTCGGCAAGCTTCAACAGACCGAAGGCGCTTATGCGGATCATCATCCGAAGATCGATCCGCCGAAGAATCCCTGGAATGCCGACCTCTGGACCGGTGTTTCCTCGAGCGGGTCGGGGGTCGCGACGGCGGCGGGACTTTGCTACGGCTCCATCGGCACCGACACTGGCGGGTCGATCCGGTTTCCGTCGGCTGCCAATGGGGTCACCGGCCTGAAGCCGACCTGGGGTCGTGTCAGCCGCTACGGTGCGTTCGAACTGGCCGCGACCCTCGACCATATCGGCCCGATGACGCGCAGCGCCATCGACTGCGGCGCAATGCTTGGTGCGATCGCCGGCGCCGATCCGAAGGATCCGACTGCGGTCCCCGTTCCGGTGCCCGACTATCTGGCCAATCTGAGCGGCAATCTGCGCGGCATGACTGTCGGTGTGGATCGCAAGCTGGTCGATGGCAGTTCCGACGCCGATACGAAGAAGGCCTTCGAGGCCGCGCTCAAGGTAGTGGTCGACCTTGGCGCAACCATCAAGGACGTAACCTTCCCGGATTCGACAGACGTCGTGAACGACTGGTTCCCGCTGTGTGGCGTGGAGACGGCGGTTGCGCATGAAGCGACCTATCCGTCGCGCAAGGATGAGTACGGTCCCGGCCTTACCGGGCTGATTGAACTCGGGCGGCAGCTGTCCGGCATGGACTACCAGAAAATCGTTCTGCGGCGCGAAGCGTTCCGAGGTCAGGTTCGCGCGCTGTTCGAATCGGTCGATCTCTTTGTCATCCCGGCGCAAGCGGTTGCGGCGCCGACGCTCGCGAAGATGGCGACGTTCGGCGAAGATCCGGAGCTGCTCAACGGCCTTCTTCGCTTCACCTGCCCGTTCGACATGACCGGAAGCCCGACGATCACCGTTCCCGCAGGCGTGACCGCGAACGGGGGCCGCGTCGGCTTCCAGTTCGTCGGTCGGCATTTCGACGAGGCTCGCCTCGTCGTGGCGGGCGATGCGTTCCAGCGCGTGACCGATTGGCACAAGCAGCATCCCTCGCTCTAGAGGCTCAGCGCCGCTTCCGGGGCACCTGGAAGCGGCGCCTCCCACATGTTCGTTCGTCGGAAAGTCGGGTGCTCGAGCAACATCAGCAGTTGCACTGCTCGAAACCGATTCTGCAAAGGAGGATGCAATGGTCGATCATAGCTGGCTGTCATCGTCGATCATGTCAAAGCGCGGCCAGGCTTCCGGCAAGGCGGGCCAGAGTCACAGTCTGACGATCGAACAGCAGGGCGATTTTCATTACGTCTACGGGCCTTACGCCAAGCCGAGCCTGACCATTCAGCCGGGCGATGTCGTCGTCGTCGAGACGGAGGATGCGTTCGGCGGCGTGATCACCAGCGAGTCCGACAAGCCGACTGAAAAGCTCAATTTTCCCTATCTCAATCCGCAATGCGGCCCCATCGCGGTCGATGGGGTTGAGAAAGGCGATTGCCTCGCCGTCTATATTCATGCGGTGGAAACGCGCGGCGATCAGCCGGCCGGCACCACCTGCATCATGCCGGAATTCGGCGGATTGGTCGGCACGGGCTCGACGGCGATGCTGAATCCGCCGCTGCCGGAGCGGGTTCGCAAGGTCCATGTCGACAAGAACGGCGTTCGATGGAGCGACAAGATCGTTCTGCCTTACGAGCCCTTCATCGGAACAATCGGCGTATCGCCGGAGATCGAGGCGATCTCGTCGCTGCAGCCGGATTATCACGGCGGCAATATGGATCTGCCCGATGTTGCGCCAGGTGTGGTTCTGTATCTGCCGGTCCATGCAAAGGGCGGACTGCTCTACGTCGGCGACTGCCATGCAACGCAGGGCGACGGCGAACTGTCGGGTGTGGCGATGGAGCAGCGCGCGACGGTGACATTGCAGATCGACGTCATCAAGAACTGGAGTTTCGCCTGGCCTCGGCTGGAAACCCGCGATTTCATCATGACGATCGGAAGCGCCCGCCCGCTCGAGGATGCCGCGCGCATCGCCTATCGCGAACTGGTGCGATGGATGAGCGCCGACTACGGCTTCGACGAGATCGACGCCTACATGCTGCTCAGCCAGGCCGGACGCATGCGCCTCGGCAACATGGTCGATCCGAAATACACGATGGGCGCGTCGATCCTCAAGAAATACCTCGCGACGTGAGTTCGGCTGCGGCGGCAGTGATCGGCTGCGGCGGCAGTGAGTTGATCAGGGCAATCAGGGGAGATCCAATTACAATGAAAGCATTCAGGAAAATTCTCGCTGCGGCGAGTACTCTCGCTTTACTGACCTATGCGGCGTCGCCGGTTCAGGCCGCCGATCCCCTGAAGATCGGCTTGCTGGAAGATATCTCCGGCGATCTTGCTTTCATGGGCATGCCCAAGCTGCATGGCTCGCAACTCGCCGTGGAGGAAATCAACAAGTCCGGCGGCATCCTCGGACGCCAGATCGAACTGATCCATCTCGATCCGCAGGGCGACAACGCGCGCTATCAGGAATTTGCCCGTCGGTTACTGAACCGCGACAAGGTCGACGTCCTGATCGGCGGCATCACCTCGGCGTCCCGCGAAGCGCTACGTCCCATCGTCAACCGCACCGCGACGCCGTACTTCTACACCAACCAGTATGAGGGCGGTGTCTGCGACGCCAACATGATCAGCATGGGTGCGGTGCCCGAGCAGCAGTTCTCGACCCTGATCCCGTGGATGGTCGAAAAGTTCGGTAAGAAGGTCTATGTGGTGGCAGCCGATTACAACTTCGGCCAGATCTCGGCCGAATGGAATCGCAAGATTCTCAAGGATCTCGGCGGAACGGTCGTCGGCGAAGAGTTCATTCCGCTCGGAGTCTCCCAGTTCGCGCAGACCATTCAGAATATCCAGAAGGCCAAGCCGGACTGGATCCTGACCATCAATGTCGGCGCGGCGCAGGATTCTTTCTTCGAGCAGGCAGCCGCAGCCAAGCTGAATCTGCCGATGGGGTCATCGATCAAGATTATGCTCGGCTTCGAGCACAAGCGCTTCGCGCCGCCTGCGCTGAACAACATGCATGTGACGGCGAACTGGTTCGAGGAGATCGATACTCCGGAAGCGAACGAGTTCAAGAAGCGGTGGCACGCCAAGTTCCCCAATGAGCTCTACATCAACGACATGGGCTACAACGCCTATCATGCGATCTATATGTACAAAATGCTGGTGGAGAAGGCGAAGTCGACGAAGCTGGATGCGATGCGCAAGGTCGTTGCGACTGGTGAGGCCTGCATCGATGCCGCCGAGGGCAAGGTCTGCATCGATCCAAAGAGCCAGCACACGTCGCATCGCATGCGGCTGGTCTCGGTCGGCCCGAAGCATGAGATCACGGTCGAGAAGGACTATGGCACGATCCAGCCCTACTGGTTGGGCGAGATCGGATGCGATCTCACCAAGAAGAATGACAAGGATCAGTACACGCCGACCCACCTGCCGAAGAAATAGCAGGTCTTGCCGAACAGGCGCGTCTGCATGACGCGCCTCCCGGCTCCCGGTTGCCGCAGGTTGCGGCGTTCGGATCGGCTCCGGAGGATCATGTGTTCGCCGAACTCTTTTCGCTCTTCTATCAGTTCGCCGACGTCTTCGCGTTTCTCATCCTGGCCTCCGCCGGGCTCGCGATCGTCTTCGGCATGATGGGCGTCATCAACATGGCGCACGGCGAATTCATCATGTGCGGGGCTTATGTCACGGTCGGTCTGGTCAATCTCGGCGTGCCCTTGCCGCTGGCGCAGATCGCCGCCGCGATTGTCGCGGGCTTGATCGGCGTCCTCGTGGAGATGCTGGTCGTCCGCAAATTCTATCGACGCCCGCTCGACTCCTTGCTGGCGACCTGGGGACTCAGCCTGATCGTCACGCAGGGGATGCTGCTGGTGGTCGGCTCGTCGATCCGCGGAATCGGCACGCCGGAAGGGAGCTTTGCGGTTGGTGACTATACGTTCTCGACCTATCGCATGGTTTTGTTCGCCTGTGCCGTTGCCGTGCTGCTCGGAATTTATGTTCTGTTCATGCGCACGAAGTTCGGCGTCATCGCGCGTGCCACGATGCAGAACGCGGCCATGGCGCAAGCGCTTGGTGCTCGTACCGGGCGGATCTATGCGGTGAGCTTCGGCATTGGTGCAGGTTTTGCCGGGCTGTGCGGGGCCTTATACGCGCCGACCATGACTTTGATCCCGACAATGGGAGCGACATTCATTGTCGAGAGCTTCGTCACGGTGGTCGTGGGCGGCGCCAATGTCCTGCTTGGAACAGCACCTGCCGCAATGCTTCTCGCGCTGGTCCGCATGGTGCTCAATGCGTCATACGGGCAGATCATCGGGCAGATCGGCATGCTTTTCGCCGTCATCGTTATCATTCGTATTCTGCCCGAAGGGCTCTCAAGCATCCTGGCGCGGCGGGGGCGCTGAGATGCTGCATATGGGGCTGAGTTCATGCTGAATCTTGTCAACGGACCACAGACCAGCGGCAACAGTCGCGGCTTCTGGCTGGCATTTCTCGTGGTGCTGCTTGTTGCGCTGATCTATCCGGCATTCGCCGATTCCTATGATGTCGGAAACTTCTCTTATTTCCTGATCTGGATCTTCATGGCGCTCGGGCTCAGCCTGATCTGGGGCTATGGCGGAATGCTGTCATTCGGCCAGACATTCTTCTTCGGTATCGCCGGCTACTCGTACGGCGTCCTGGCGATCATCATGGGTGGCGGAACGCTCACCATCCTGGCGCTGGTTCTTTCCGTACTGATTGCGGCGCTCGCGGCCGCGGTGCTTGGCTACTTCATGATCTGGGGCCGGATCGGCGGCATGTTCTTCGGCATCGTGACATTGGCGGCGACGCTCTCGCTCGCGTTCTTTCTCGGGCAGACGGCCGGACCCGAATGGCATATCGGCGGTGCGCGCCTGAATGGCTTCAACGGAATGAAGGGGATGGACCCCTTGACCGTCGGCGACATCTACATTGAGGGGACTATCCTTTATTACGTGATGATCGGCCTGATCTTGGTCGTCTATCTTGGCCTGCGCATGCTGGTGAACTCCCGCATCGGCAATGTCATCGTTGCCATCCGCGAGGATGCCCAGCGCGCCGAGATGCTTGGCTACGACACGCGAAAGTATCAGCTTTTGACCTTCTGCGTCGGTAGCGGCCTCGCGGGATTGAGCGGTGCGCTCTATACCTCCTGGGGGCAGTTCATCACGCCGTCCAGCATCGGGCTGCCCGCCGCCGCAATGCCGATTGTATGGGTGGCGTTCTCGGGTCGCAGCGATCTGACGGCGACGCTCGTCGGCTCGTTCGTGCTGCTGTTCGGGTTTCAAACCATCACGATCTACAGCCAGCAGGCTGCACTCGTCCTGATGGGGGCACTGCTTCTCGCCACGGTCATGGTGATGCCGCAAGGCTTCATCTTTGGCATCGCGCAGGCCGCGAGCAAACGATGGGAGCGCGTCGCTAGCGCCGGCAAGACCGCCGGCACCCGATTGCAGAGCGGTGAATCCTGACCATGTCATTAGTCGATATTAAAGGCCTGTCAAAACGGTTCGGCGGACTGGCTGCGGTCTCCGATGTGGACCTGCGTGTTGCCGAGGGCGAGATTCATTGCCTGATCGGTCCGAACGGTGCGGGCAAAAGCACGCTGTTCAAGCTCATCGTTGGCGTTTATCAGCCGAGCGCCGGGACGATCCTGTTCGACGATGCCGATATAACGGGCGAGCGGCCCTATGCGCGCGTTCAGCGCGGCATGAGCATCAAGATGCAGGCGCCCAGCGTCTTCAAGGAACTGCCGGTCCGGCAGAACATTCATATCGCGCTTCAGCAGAAGCGAAGCGGGCGGGAGCTCGCCGAGGAGCAGGAGCGTCTGCTCACGTTGCTGGACCTTGCGACGGACGCCAGCAAGCCGGCGGGCGCTCTCGCTCACGGCCAGCAGCAGTGGCTGGAAATCGGCATGGCGCTGGCCCTTCGCCCGCGCTTGCTGCTGCTGGATGAACCGACTGCGGGAATGTCACCGGAGGAGACGCATCGCACCGGTGAATTGATTAAATCGCTGAATCGCGACGGCATGACCGTCATTGTCGTCGAGCATGACATGGCATTCATTCGGCAGATCGCCCAGCGCGTGACGGTGCTGCATTTGGGGCGGATCTTCGCCGGAGGCTCGCTTGAGGAGGTCGTCAGCGATCCGCGCGTCGCGGAAATCTATCTCGGGAAAACGCACCATGGCTGATACGATTCTCTCGGTAGGTCGCCTATGGGCGGCATACGGCGCGACACCGATTCTGCAGGGCGTCGACATGACTGTGCGCCGGGGCGAGATCGTCGGCGTTATCGGGCGGAACGGTGCCGGTAAAACCACCTTGATGCGCTGCCTGATCGGATTGATCCGCGCCACGCGCGGCTCGGTGACCTTCTGCGGCAAGGATATCACGGCATTGCCGGCTGACGCGCGAGCGCGCGCGGGCATCGGCTATATCCCGCAGGGGCGGGACGTCTTTCCGCAGATGACGGTCGAGGAAAATCTCGAGGTCGGCAAACTGATCGGCGGGCCGGATGCGCGCAAGCTGCCGGACCTCGTCTACACCTATTTTCCGCGTCTTAAGGAGCGGCGGCGGCAGATCGCCGGCACGATGTCAGGTGGCGAGCAGCAGCAACTGGCGATCGGGCGAGCCTTGATCGGAAATCCGGCGCTGATGCTGCTCGATGAGCCTTCCGAAGGCGTCCAGCCGTCGATCGTGCAACTGATCTGCGAGGCGTTGAAAGCGATCCGCGAAGAGATCGGTACCACCATCGTGTTCGTCGAGCAGAACCTCGACACGATCCTCGCGATCGCAGAGCGCTGCTACGTCATGGAGAAAGGCCGCATCACCACAACCTTGTCCGAAGGCGATATCGACGCGGAGCATGTTCGCGCGCAGCTTCTGATATGAGCGGTCCTGCTCATCTCGCCGGTGGGCATCGTGGTGGATGATGAAAGAAGGGGATCAGTTTGTGCCGCCAATGAGATTTTCCAGAAGCCGCTTCAATTCGCTGGTCGATTTGTCGCCGTAGCTCTGGATGATGTGATCTTCCTGGCGTTGCGCGAGCGAAGTGAGGCGCTTGGCGAGAACCTTTCCGCGGTCGGACAGGTGCATCAGCACCCGTCGGCGATCCGAAGGATCCTGGACACGATACACCAAAGCATCGGAGACCATCCGGTCGATCATTTTGGTGAGGGTGGGATGATTGAGCAGCACGGCGTCGGCAAGTTCTCCCATGGAATGGCCTTTGCCATCGGAGAGGATTGTCAGCACACGCCATTGTTCGACCGGAACGCCCTCCTTGCGGAGGCGACTCTCGAGCTGTCGATTGATCTCCCGGTTAGCCTGAGCGAGCAGGTAGGCAAGGTGATCGCTGATCGCGGGTTTCTGAGCGGGGGTCTTGGCCACGGTTATGACTTTGCCTTGCGCAGAGTGGATGAAGGTTCAGCTCTCGATGCTCGTTCCATGAGCACCATATGCACGCCAAAGGTTGAAAATTCAATGTTTTCCCCTAAAATATTTTCAAACAACGAAAAAAGCGCACCTCGGTCCGTGGATGCGACCGGATAGGAGGAGGGTTTGCAGCTCATTGGTGATTGCGGATTTTCGGCACCTGCCGTGGCGTCGCCCGTCGGCCTGTTGAGACGGCCGCCGGACGAGCTTTGGCGTCTCCCCCAGTTCATGGGCGGCGATATTCCAGATCCACGACGCTCGCGACGTAAATTCCGAATCGCCAACTTCGTCACGTCATTTGGCTCCCCCGGGATCTGGGGGCCGGTGACGACCAACGCCACACTACTCGCGGCATCGGAAATCAACCGGCGCGGCGGAATTCTCGGCCGCGAGATCGAGGTGGTGATCTGCGAGGCCGGTGGCGCGCTGGAAGACGTGGCGCGCCGGGCCAGTGATATCATCGAGTTTGACGAAATCGATCTGGTCATGGGCTCGCACATCAGTGCAGTCCGGCTGGCCCTGCGCAAGGCCATCGCAGGACGCGTTCCTTATATTTATACGCCCGTCTACGAGGGGGGTGAACGGACGCCCGGCGTGCTGGCGATCGGCGAAACGCCGCGCAACCAGAGCAGGCCGGCGATCCAGTGGCTGGCGACGGCCAAGAATGCGTCGCGCTGGTATCTGATCGGCAGCGATTATGTTTGGCCGTGGCTCTCGCATCGGGCCGTGAAGCAATATATCGCGGAGGCTGGCGGGCGCGTCGTCGGAGAGGAGTTCGTTCCGCTCGGCATCGACAATCACGACGTCCATCTGGCGCGCATTCGTGCTGCAAAACCGGACGTAGTGGCGATCTCGCTGATCGGCGCGGACAGCATCGCCTTCAATCGCTCGTTCGGCGAATCGGGTCTTGGCAGCAAGATGCTTCGCCTGGCGGGAGCGATGGATGAGACGGTGCTCCTCGGTATTGGTGCGGACAATACCGAGAACCTTTTCTGCTCGTCCGGCTATTTCAACGGCATCCGCTCGCTGGAGAACGAGGCTTTCCTGGATCGATATCGCGCAGCGTTCGGCGTTTGCGCGCCGCCGGTGGGATCGGTCGGTGAATCGAACTACGAAGGCCTGCATTTCCTCGAAGCTGTCGCGCAACAGGCAGGCTCCGTCGGCGCGCGCGCGTTACTCGCGGCGGCCGACAACACTGTCTACAGCAGCGTTCGGGGGCCGGTGGCGGTTCGCAAAGGACGAGCCACCATGCCGATCTTTCTCGCCGAGGCGGATGGACTCGAATTCAGGATTGTTTCTCAATTCTGATGGCGCTTAAGAAAATTCTTGAAAAGGAAAATATTTCCGTATCTACTAATCGGGCTTGTTCCAACCGAGCCGCGTCTGGTCCGCATGCTTCGGCTGATGCGCGCAATCCAATTCGATGCCTGATCGAATTGATGTGATGGAGGGATCGTGTCCGTATCACTTCCTACCCCCGATCAATTGTGCGCGGTTGCCGCGCAGTGCGGTCTTTCGCTGACATCCGATGATATCGGATCGTTTCTCGGTCTGATGCGTGGTCAGATCGACGCTTACAACGCCGTCGCTACGATGGCTGATGAACTTCCGGTGGTGAATTATCCACGGACGCCGGGTCATTCTCCCAAGCCGGAAGACAATCCGCGCAACGCCTGGTATCGAAAGACCAGCGTCAAGGGTGCGGCGAAAGGCCGCCTGAAGGGCCGGACGATTGCACTGAAGGACAACATCATGCTGGCCGGCGTGCCGATGATGAACGGCTCGTCGACGCTCGAAGGCTTCGTTCCGGATTTCGATGCGACGATCGTAACGCGTATGCTCGATGCCGGAGCGGAGATCGTCGGAAAGACCCACTGCGAAAACTTCTGCATGTCGGGCGGCAGTCACACCAATGCGATCGGCCCGGTGCATAATCCACACAAGATGGGTTACTCAGCCGGCGGATCCTCTTCCGGCAGCGCTGTGGTGGTGGCGCTGGGCGAAGCCGATATGGCGATCGGCGGCGACCAGGGCGGGTCGATCCGCATGCCGTCGTCATTTAGCGGCACCTATGGAATGAAACCGACCTGGGGCTTGGTGCCCTATACCGGAATCATGCCGATCGAGGTTGTGATCGATCACGCCGGCCCGATGACGGCGAATGTCGCCGACAACGCTTTGCTGCTTGAAATCATCGCCGGCGACGATGGATACGATCCGCGCATCAAGTCGCCGAAGGTGCAGCCATACACCAAGGCACTGGGAGCCGGTATCAAAGGCCTGAAGATCGCGGTCGTTGAAGAGGGCTTCCAGCAACCGGGCGCGGAAGCTGATGTCAATGGGAGCGTGCGGGAGGCTGCGAAGCGGCTTCGCAGCCTCGGCGCGACGGTCGATACTGTCTCTATTCCGATGCATCTCTCGGGGCTGCCGATCTGGACGCCGATCGGCGTCGAGGGCATGACCCAGACCATGATGTACGGCGACGGCTATGGTCTGAGCCGGATGGACCTGTATTCCAATGCGATGATGGATTTTCATCGCGGCTGGCGGCGGCAAGCGGATGCGCTGTCGGAAACCACCAAGCTGATGCTGCTGCTCGGGACCTATATCGGCAACACCTACGGTCCGAAATACTATGGCAAGGCTATCAACCTGTCCCGGCGTTTCACGGCGGCCTATGACAAGGTGCTGGCGGATTACGATCTGCTTTTGATGCCGACCACGCCGATGAAGGCGACGCCCTTGCCGAGCCCCGATGCCAGCCGCGAAGAGTATGTGCAGCGGGCTTTCGAAATGATCGTCAACACCGCGCCGTTCGACGTGACACATCATCCCGCGATGTCGATTCCATGCGGCATGTCCGACGGGCTTCCCATTGGCTTGATGCTGGTCGGCCGTCACTTCGACGAGATGACGATCTATCGGGCTGCCCATGCCTTCGAGAAGTCCGGCGACTGGAAGGACATGTGATGCGTCGGACCCACAAGGGGGGATTTCCCGGGCATGGATAGTGCGTTCATTGCGGCGTTCGAGATCCTGAGTTTCGGAGCGATCATCATCCTGGTGACGCTCGGGCTCGGCATCATCGCCAGCATGATGGGAATCTTCAATTTTGCTCAGGGCGAATTCGTTCTGCTCGGTGCTTATGTGACTTATCTTTCGGCTACCGCGGGTCTGCCGGTCTGGGCCGGCATGCTTGCGGCTCCGTTTGTCGTCGGCGCCTTTGGTTTCGTACTCGAACGATTGATCATCCGGCGGTTCTATCTGGCGCCGATCGTGGCCATGCTCGGGACCTACGCCATCGGTCTGATCATTCGCGAATGTGTTCGCGGCCTGATCGGCGGCCGATATATCTCGGTCTCCGAGCCGCTGGGTGGTTCGCTCGATTTCGGTGACGTTCATGTGTCGATGTGGCGCTTTGTGATCATTGTTGTCACGGCGCTGGTGATGGTCGCGAGCTATCTGCTGCTCGCACGAACCACGTTTGGCTTGAAGATCCGCGCGACGCTGGAAAATCCGGCACTCGCGCGTGCGTCTGGAATCAACACGTCGGCGATCTATGGATCGACGTTTGCTTTCGGAGCGGCGCTGGCCGGGCTTGCCGGCGCGATGGTCGTTCCGGTGTTCACTCTGTTTGCTGATCTCGGTATCCGCTTCCTGATCCAGGGTTTCGTCGCCGTCATGGTCGGAGGAATTGGCTCCTTTGCCGGGCCCGTAGCCGGCGCCGGCGTGATCGGCGTTCTGAGCGCCGCGCTGCCATGGGTGATGGCGCCGGTTGTCGCCGATGTCCTGGTGTTCGTGCTCGCGATTGTCTTCATCAAGTTCCGGCCTCAGGGCCTTCTATCGGGGAAAAGGGTCTGACCATGTTCGATGCCAGAGACGGAATGAGCCGTCGCAGATTTCTCAGCAACTTCGCTATCACGACCGGAGCCATTGCCACGGGAGTCGGAAGCTGGGTCATCCCGGCCGATTGGGCCAATGCGGCGGCGGGACCGATTAAGGTCGGGATCGCGACCGACATCACCGGAGCCATGGCCTATGCCGGCAATGCCGACAGCAATGTCGCGCGCATGGTGATCAAGGAGATCAACGACAAGGGTGGATTGCTGGGGCGCCCGATAGAATTGTATGTCGAAGACACGGCCTCGAACGAATCCGTCGCGGTCGGCAATGTGCGCAAGCTGGTGCAGCGCGACAAGGTCGATATGGTGCTCGGCGGTGTCACCAGCTCGATGCGCAACGCCATCAAGGATCCGATCGTGGCGCGGGGCAAGACGCTCTATATCTACCCTCAGCTCTATGAGGGCAAGGAATGCACGCCCTACATTTTCTGCACCGGACCGACGCCCGCGCAGCAATGCGACGAGTTCATTCCGTGGTTGATCAAGAACGGTGGAAAACGCTTCGCTCTGCCGAGCTCGAATTATGTCTGGCCGCACACGCTCAACGCCTATGCGCGGAAGCTGATCGAAGCCAACGGCGGCGAAGTCATCTTCGAGGAATACTACCCGCTCGACCAGGTCGAATTCAGTTCGACGGTGAACAAGATCATTTCCAACAAGGTCGACGTGGTCTTCAACACCGTGATTCCGCCCGGCGTCGGCCCGCTCTTCAAGCAGCTTTACGAAGCCGGGTTCCTCAAGAACGGTGGCCGGCTTGCCTGTGTTTACTATGACGAGAACACCTTGAATATCAACCAGCCGGAGGAAATCGAAGGGCTGGCGAGCTGCCTCGATTACTTCAAGGTTCTGGCCAAGGACGATCCGGTCAGTGGACGCATCCAGGCTGCATACGACAAGGAGTTTCCCGGCAAGTTTCTGCTCGCCGCCGGCAGCGCCGCGACAGGGACTTATCGGGGGCTGAAGCTCTGGGAAGCCGCGGTGAAGGAAGCCGGCAAGCTTGACCGGGAATCCGTCGCTGCCGCACTCGATCATGCCAAGGTCACCGACGCCCCCGGAGGCCCCGCGGAAATGGTGCCCGGCAAGCGCCACTGCAAGATGAAGATGTATACGGCGGTGGCAAAGGCGGGCAACTACGAGATCGTCGCGCGCAGCCAGGGGCTGGTGGACCCGAAGGAATGCTGATCGTGACCTTCGTCTTCCCGTGCCGGACGCCGCAATGACCGAGATCGCGTCGATATCCCGCGCCGCACCGGCGCGGGCCCAGCGATGGCCGGTGCTGCCTATCCTGGAACTCGCGACGCTCGCCATTGCGTTGTTTCTCCCGCTTGTCTTGCAGGATTATCTCACGGTGTTTGCGACGCGGGTCTTGATACTCGCGATCTTCGCGCTGTCGTTCGATCTCGTCTGGGGCTACGCCGGTATCATGAGTTTCGGTCAGGCGCTGTTCTTCGGCGCCGCCGGATACGGTACGGCGCTTCTCGCACGGGATCTCGACATAGTATCCTTGCTTGTGGTGCTTCCGATCGGACTCCTGATCGGTTTCGTCTTCGCGCTGCTGCTGGGTGGGTTTCTGTTGCTCGGACGTCATCCGGCGAGCGTGATTTTCGTGGCGCTCGGGACACTCACCGGCGCCTACGCCGCGGATCGGCTCGCCCGCGGCTGGTATTATCTCGGCGGGCAGAACGGAATTCCGTCGATTCCGCCGATGTCGATCGGGAGCTACGACTTCACCGAAGGGCCGGCATTCTATTATCTGGTGCTCGGCATCCTGGTGGCGATCTATATCGGTTGCCGTTTTCTCGTGCGCTCGCAATTCGGGTTGGCGCTTGCGGGGCTTCGCGAAAACGAGCAGCGCATCGCCTTTTTCGGCTACAAGGTTCAGCATTTGAAGCTGATCATTTTTGCGCTGGGCGGGGCGATCGCGGGTCTTGGCGGGAGCCTCTATGCTTTTCACGAAGGGTTCGTATGGCCGAACATCCTCGGTGTCGTCATTTCCACCCAGGTCGTGCTCTATGTGTTGTTCGGCGGGTCAGGAACCTTGATAGGCGCAGTGATCGGCGCGGTGGTGATCGAGGGCGTCAGTTTCTGGTTGTCGGACAATTATCGCGAGGTGTGGCCCATCATCCTTGGCGTCCTGCTGCTGCTGGTCATCCTGTTTCGCCCATCCGGGCTCGTGAGCCTATTGCTAAGCGAGCGCGAGAGAGTCGGCAGCTTCGGACGGCCCCCGAAAGGAGAACGCCATGGCTCTCCTTGAGGCGAAAGGAATTGTCAAAAGCTTCGGGAAGCTGACGGCGTTAAACGAGGCCGGCCTGACGGTTGCCGAGAATGAGTTTCACGGTCTGATCGGCCCGAACGGCTCGGGCAAAAGCACGCTGATGAAGTGCGTTGCGGGAGCGGAAACGCCAACCGCCGGGAGGGTGCATTTCGCGGGAACGGATATCACGACGATGTCGCCGGCCGATCGCGCGCGCGGAGGCATGAGCCTCAAATTCCAGATCACCAGCGTGTTTCCGGCATTGACGCTCTATGACAATATTCTGCTGTCGCTGCAGGGCGAGACATCGCTCGTTGGCTTGATCCTGTCTCGGACGCGGCGGGCCTTGCACGATCAAGTCATGAGCATGCTGGAACAATTCCGGCTTGCCGATCGGTCTCAGGATGCAGCCTCGACTCTCTCTCACGGCCAGCAACAATGGCTGGAAATCGCCATGGCCTTGGCGGCGCGCCCGCGGCTGCTGCTGCTGGACGAACCCACCGGTGGCATGAGTCTGGAAGAGCGGCGCGTCACCGGTGAGCTGTTGCAACCGATCAAGGCGCATTGTTCGCTGGTGATCGTCGAGCACGATCTCGATTTCATTCGCGATATTTGTGACCGCCTGACCGTCCTTGATCAGGGGCAGGTGCTCGCCACCGGCACCGTTGGCGAGATCCAAGCCAACCCGAAGGTTCAGGAGGTTTATCTGCGCCGTGCCTGATCAGCCTTTTCTCCAGATTGATAAGCTCAATGCCGGCTATGGCGGCAGCCAGGTTCTGTTCGGCGTCAGCATCGCCATCCCACGACGCGGCGCCGTGGCCGTCCTTGGACGGAACGGCGCCGGCAAGACGACGCTGATGAAGACGATCGCGGGAGATCTGGACGTCCGCGGTGGAAGCCTGCGGTTCGACGGCGTCGATATCGCACGGATGCCGACGGAAAAGCGTGTCCGGCTCGGCCTTGGCTATGTGCCACAGGAACATGCTGTCTTCGCCCGACTTTCGGTGCGCGACAATCTAGCGATCGGCGCCCTCACCAATCGCGACAAGCAGGCGATCGACCGCGTTCTACAGATTTTTCCAAAGCTCGGTGCGCGCCTGGACCAGGCGGCGGGAACGCTCTCGGGCGGCGAGCGCAAGATGCTGGCCATCGCGCGGGCGCTCCTGCCGAACCCGCGTCTGCTGCTATTGGACGAGCCGACCGAAGGCGTATGGATCGGCGTCATCGACGAGATCATTGATCGGCTGAAAGAGTTGGCACAGCAGATCGCGATCGTGATTGTCGAGCAGCATCTCGAATTGGCGCTCGGTGTTGCGCAGCACGCCTATGTGCTGGATCGCGGGCGCGTGGCGCTATCCGGCACATCGCAGGCCGTTCGGCACGATCCGGAATTGCTGCGCTGCCTCGCGCCCTGATCAAACAGCGTCAGCGCGGCAGCAGGTCCCGGGAAATCGAGCGCAGCAGCGACACCTTGATGCTTTCGACATGGTCGCGCATCAGAAGCTCGGCGCGGCCGCCGTCGCGGCACAGGATCGCTTCATAGATGCGGTGGTGATCGTCATGGCGGCGGCGAACGTCCGATAGCTCGAAAGCGATCACATTGCGATGCGACGATGGGGCAATCTGCTGCGACTGGCGCAGCATGTCGCGCAGCATGCGCGACTGTCCCGCGGCATGGATCGCGCTGTGAATGGCGGTGTTGATGATGCCGTACTGGTTGCGATCCGCCGGCGAGAGTCGGCTCTTGTTCAGCAGGGCCTCGCCATCGCGAAGCGCTGCCTCGACGATCGCGCGCTGTTCTTCGCTCATGCCCAATTGCGCCGCGCGCTTCGCGGCGAGACCCTCGAGCGCCGCACGGATTTCGTAGGCCTGAACGATATCGTCGACCGAATATTCGCGAATGTGATAACCGCGGTTCGGGACGTAATCCAAAAGCCCTTCGCCGGCCAAAACCTTCAAGGCTTCACGGATCGGCGTCCGCGAGACGTTGAGTTGTTCGGACAGATTGACCTCGTAGATCCGTTCGCCCGGCTTGAATTCGCCGGCGAGGATGGACGAGCGGAGCGTATCGGTAATGGATACACTTCGCGTCAGGGCTTCGTCGTCTAGGTGAGGACTGGAGCGTCGGGGGCGGGGTGCCATGGTCTGGCTCTAACTGGAGTGCGAGTCGAGATTAATGACATATTCCGCCATCAAGTCAAAACCGGGTGCTGTCGACCTATATCGAAGGTTCTTACGTGCATCGCTTCCGATCGGTCCAATCCAAGCAGACCTCCCTGTCAAAATGTATGCATCTTTAGTTGACAGCGCCATGATTGTATAATCTTATGAATGGAACAAAGCGGCGGCCGGCTCCGCGTCACGGGGCCGGCGCGTCGTAATCACGTTGGCAGGTTGCGTCCATGTTCGTTTTTGCTCCCCGGATTGCTGCGCTTCCGATCGTGGGTCGGGACGATCAATTTCCGGTCCGGCGGGTCTATTGCGTCGGGCGCAACTACGTCGCGCATATCCGCGAGATGAAGGAGGGCGACGAGCGCGATCCGCCATTCTTCTTTCAGAAGCCCGCGGATGCCGTGGTCTCGGGTGGTGCGGATGTTTCCTATCCGCCGCAGACCGAGGATTTCCAGTTTGAAGCCGAGCTTGTCGTGGCCATTGGTCGGGAAGCTGTCGGCATTTCGGTCGAGCGGGCGCTGGATGTCGTGTTCGGATACGCCGTCGGCGTCGATCTGACGCGCCGCGACCGGCAGCGCGAGTCGTTCAAGAGCGGGCTGCCGTGGGAAATCGGCAAGGCGTTCGATCAGTCGGCGCCTTGTGGCGCGATCCATCCGGTCGCCAGCGTGGGGCATCGCCTGAGCGGCGCGATTGCGTTGTCAGTTAATGGTGTCGAGCGGCAGCGCGGCGATTTGAGCCAGATGATCTGGAACGTTCCGGAAATCGTCTCCAATCTCTCGAAGTCTTACCGGCTGCAGGCAGGCGATCTCGTCATGACCGGAACCCCGGCGGGCGTCGGCCCGATCGTGCCGGGTGACCGTCTCGAGGTCGTGGTGGAGGGATTGACGCCGCTGACGTTCTCTATCGTCGGAAAGGATTCCTGATCGTGCTGCCACAGGAAAGAATTTCGTATTCGGCAATCGTCGATCGCAAGCCGCTGAAGCTGCCGAGCAATGCCCGCATGGTCGTGTGGGTGATCGTCAACATCGAGGAGTGGGATCCGCGCGAGACGATGCCGCGCACCGTGTTGACGCCGCCGGCCGGCGGAGCGCCTTCGCCGGACATTCCAAATTGGGCCTGGCACGAATACGGCAATCGCGTCGGTTTCTGGCGGCTGCTCGAGGCGCTCGACAATCATGGCATCAAAGCCGTGCTGGCCATCAATGGAAAGGCTGTCGAGACCTACGAAGCGATCTCGCGCGCGGCGCTCGAGCGCGGTTGGGAGTTCATGGGTCATGGCTTCGGCCAGAAGAACATGCAGAAGGTGCCCGACGAGCGCGAGGATATCCGAAAGACAGCGCAGGCCATCAAGCAGTTCACCGGCAAGGCGCCACGGGGATGGCTTGGACCCGGTCTTACCGAGACCTGGGAAACGCCTGATCTCTTGGTCGAAGAAGGATTCGCATATGTATGCGACTGGGTTCTCGACGATCAGCCCGTCGTTCTGAAGACCCGCTCAAAGCCGATCGTCAACATTCCCTACACGCAGGAATGCAATGACGTGGCGATGATGCTGATTCAGCATCACAAGGCCAGCGAATATCATGATCGGGCGATGGATCAGTTCGAGCAGATCTATCACGATAGCGCCAATTCGGCGCGCGTCATGGCGCTGGTCGTGCATCCGTACATCATGGGTGCGCCGCATCGCGCGAAGCACTTCCGGCGGATTCTCGAGAAGATCAGCCGCCTGCCGGACGTCGCATTCTGGACCGGCGAGCAGATCCACGACTGGTATCTATCCCAGCGACCGGACGCGTTGACAGGCGGAGGTTAGTTCGTGGCGAGCCTCAATCTCGTCCAGATCCTGAACGGGCTGACGCTGGCGGCGCTGTTGTTTATCGTTGCCTCCGGCTTCACGTTGATTTTCGGGCTGCTGCGTATCGTCAACCTTGCCCACGGCGCACTCTATCTGTTCGGCGGCTATATCGGTTATTCGGTCACGCTCGGCACCGGCAACTTCGTCCTTGGCCTCGTCGCCTCGATGCTGTTCGTGGCATTCCTTGGCTTGATGATCGACCAGGGCTTGCTGCGCTTTGTGCGCGGATTCGTGCTGCGCGAGGTGCTGCTCACGCTCGGCGTCGCCTTCGTGCTGAACGATATCGCGCTGGTGATCTGGGGTGGCGACACCTTCTCGGTGCAGATTCCGGCGGCATTGCGAGGCGCGGTCCGGTTCGCCGGCATCTACTATCCGACCTATCGCCTGTTCGTTCTGGGGTTGGGTATAGTCGTCTTCGTTGCGCTGTGGCTGCTGCTCAATCGCACCCGTCTCGGTGCCTTGATCCGCGCCGGTGTGGACGACGCCGAGATGGTCGAGGCGATGGGCATCAATATTCGTCGGGTGTTTCTGGCGACCTCGATGCTCGGCGCTTCGCTGGCCGGGCTCGGCGGTACCATCGGCGGGGCGTTTCTCACGCTGTATCCCACGGCGGATTCTGAGATTCTGGTCTTCTCGCTGGCCATCGTGATCATTGGTGGCAGCGGCAGCCTGGTCGGGGCGGCGGTCGGCGCATTGCTGGTCGGCATGCTGAATACCATCGGACAAGTCATGTTTCCTGAACTGGCCTATTTCGTCATCTTCGGACCCATGGCCGCGATCCTAGCCTTCCGTCCGCTCGGATTGTTCGGGAGGGCATGATGGGCAGTACGGTTGCCGCGATCCAACGTTCGGCCTTGGGCTGCGTCCTGGTGCTCGTCATCTTCGGCGCGCTTCCGCTCGTTGTCTCATCATATCAGATGAGCATCGCCAACGAGATTTTGATCTTTGCGCTGCTGGCGATGTCGATCGACGTCCTCGCGGGCTATGCTGGCCGCACCTCGTTGGGCCACGGCGCGCTATTCGGCATTTCCACCTATGTCGTCATCTACTGGACGTCGGTGTATGGCGGATCGGCATGGGTCGGCTGCCTGCTCGGCGTTGTCGCAGCAACCCTGGTGGCGACGGTATTCGCGGCCTTCGCGGTACGCGTCAGTGGGGTCTACTTCCTGTTGCTGACGCTGGCGTTGGGTATGATCGTTTGGGGCGTCTGCCTGCGGTGGACCAGCGTCACCGGCGGCGAGAACGGCATTCGCGGCGTCGGTCGCCCGGATCTGATCGCGAGCCCCACCGCGTTTTATTATGCGACGCTCGCGGTCGTTCTCCTGATGACCGTCTTGATCTGGCGGTTCGTGCGCTCCCCCTTTGGCCTGACCTTGCGCGGCATCCGCGACAGCGAGAGCCGTATGCGAAGCCTCGGCTACGGCACGGCGGTGCACATGTTCGTCGCCTTCATCATCACCGGCTTCTTTGCTGGCGTTGCAGGCGCGCTCTATGCGCTCTTCAACAACTTCGTCAGCCCCTCGACCGTGCAACTCTCTCAGTCGGTCGAAGGACTGCTGATGGCGATCATCGGCGGGATCGGAACGCTATTCGGCTCGTTTATCGGCGCTGCGGCGATCATCCTCTTGGAGAATTTTGTCAGTGGCTACACCGCCCGCTGGCAGATGGTGCTGGGCTTCATGTTCATCGGGACGATGATCTTCGCGCCGCAGGGCATTCTCGGCGCATTCCGATGGCTGCTTGGTCGCAAGCGGTGACCATTGCGGGCCATCTCACGATCAATGGCAATAACATAGAGGGGAGTAACAAAATGGATCGCCGACAGTTTCTGAAGACCACTGGCCTGACCGTTGCGGCCTCCGCCGCTGGCACCTTCGCTGCGCCGCGGATCCTGCGCGCCGCCGAGCCGATCCGTATCGGCCTGATGGCGCCCCTCAGCGGTGTGGTGGCCGCAGGCGGCCGCGAGATCGTCGAAGGCTTCAATATGTTCTGGGAGGAGCGCGGCAAGACGGCCGCGGGCCGCGCCGTCGAGGTGATCGTCGAGGACGACGCCGGCAACCCCGATACAGCTCTGCAGAAAGCGCGGCGGCTGGTCGAGCAAGCCAAGGTCGATTTCCTGTTCGGAAACCTGCTCGCTAATACCGGGCTCGCCGTCGCGAGCTACGTCAAGGGCAACAGCGTGCCGTACTTCATTCCGGTGATCGCCGCGGATGATCTCACGCAGCGCAACCGCATCAAGAACGTCATTCGCGTTGCCGGTTACACGGCGAGCCAGATGCCGCGTCCGCTGGCGGACTGGGCGTTGAAGCAGGGTTACAAGCGTATCGCGACCATTTCGCAGGACTATACCTTCGGCCATGAGCAGTGCGCCGGCTTTGCGCAAGTGTTCACGGAAGGCGGCGGTCAGATCGTTGCCCAACTTTGGAATCCGCTGAATACCGCAGATTTCAGCCCTTATATCGGGCAGATCGGCAACCTCAAGGTCGATGCGGTCTTCGCGATGGAGCTCGGCGCCGATGCCTCCCGCTTCATGAAGCAATATTCCGATTTCGGCCTGAAGGGCCAGATCCCGTTGCTCGGCGCGCAGAACTTCACCGACCAATCGGTGATCCGCACGCTCGGCGAGGAGTGTGACGGCATCGTCTCATCCGCGCATTTCGCGGAAGGTTCGGACAATCCGGAAACGCAGAAATTCGTGAAGGCCTATGCGGCGAAGTACGGCAAGATGCCCTCCTTGTACGGCTTCTCGCATTATTCGGGGGCGATGTGGGTCGATCAGGTCATCGAACAGCTCAAGGGCGATATTTCCAATCGCGAGACGTTCATCGACGCGGTACTGAAAAGCCAGTTGAGCAATTCGCCATTAGGGCGTCCGGTGCGGTTCGACGACTACGGCAATCCGATCTACGACGTCTACATTCGCAAGGTCGTCAAGAACAAGGACGGCAAGTACTGGAACGTGCCGATCCAGACATATCCGGCGGTGTCGCAGTTCTGGACCTACAAGCCCGAAGAATATCTCAAGAACCCGCCGTTCTCGCGGGATAATCAGGGCATCAAGAAGTAGCCATTCGATAGGGAATGCACGGCGGCGGCTGGCGCAGCCGCTGTGCACCCGTTCTGAAGGAAAGAGTATCCGGTGTCCGATCCCGCGCTGGTCCTGGAAAATATCGTGGTCGCTTTCGGTGCGTTGAAGGCGGTCGATGACGTTTCGATCGTCGTTCGAAGCGGCGAACGGCACGCGATCATCGGCCCTAACGGCGCCGGCAAGACGACGCTGTTCAACGCCATCACGGGTGTCACGCCTCCGACCGCGGGCCGGGTGGTCTTTCAGGGGCAGGACATCACGCGCAGGTCGGTGCAGGGCCGCGCGCGGATGGGCATCAGCCGAACGTTCCAGATCACCAATCTGTTTCCAAGCCTCACCGTCGACGAGAACATGCAACTGGCGGTGCGGGGCAATGGCAAGGGCAAGTTCTCGATGCTCGGTGCGGCACGCCTCAATGCCGAGCAGGCCGACCGCGCGGCGGCGGCACTGTCGATCTCCAGGCTCGACACGCGTGGAGCGGTCGTCGTAAGCGAATTATCTTACGGTGAGCAACGGCAGCTGGAAATGGCGATGGCGCTCGTGGCGCGTCCCAAACTTCTGCTGCTCGACGAGCCGGCTGCAGGTCTTTCGCCAGCGGAACGGGTGATCGTCGCCGAAATCATCCGTTCGCTGTCGCGCGATCTCACGATGGTTTTGATCGAGCACGATATGGAGCTGGTGCTCAACCTTGTGGAGCGGGTCACCTGCCTGAACAACGGCCAGATGTTGGCCGAAGGCACGCCGAACGACATTCGCAGCAACCAGCTGGTGCAGGACGTCTATCTTGGAAAGGCGCGCTGATGCTTGAAGTTCGCGACCTGCACAGTTTCTATGGCGATGCGCATGTGCTGCATGGGGCGTCGCTCACCGTGAAGCCGGGCGAAGTCGTTGCACTGCTAGGCCGCAATGGCATGGGCAAATCGACGCTGATCCGCTCCATCATGCGACTGGCCCAGCCTCAGGTACGCCAAGGCGTGCTGACCTGGAAAGGCGAGGACCTTCGCCCGCTGACGCCTCATGAAGTGGCCGCGCGGCGCATCGCACTGGTGCCGCAAGGGCGCCGGTTGTTTGCGTCACTGACGGTGCTTGAGCATCTCACCATGCTGAAACCGGCCAAAAGTCAGGATGGTTGGACTGTCGATCGCGTATTTTCGATGTTTCCGCGTCTTGCTGAGCGCAAAGGCCATAACGGCAACCAGTTATCCGGCGGTGAACGACAGATGTTGGCGGTCGGCCGCGCGCTGATGATCGATCCGGAGCTGATCCTGATGGACGAGCCTTCGGAAGGATTGGCGCCGGTGATGGTGCAGCATCTCGAAAGCATCATTGCTGATCTGGGCAAAACGGGGCTCGGAATCCTGCTGGTCGAGCAGAATCTATACAGCGCGCTGGCCGTCGCGGATCGCCTCTACGTGCTGGAAACCGGCAAGGTGGTGCATGAGGCGAGCGCCAAAAGCGTGCGCAACGATCAGTCGCCGCTGATGCGATATCTCGGGGTCCATTAGACGTAACGACATTGGCAGAGCGGTAATGACGAAAACGTGGGGTTTGTTCATCGACGGCGACTATCGCCCCGCTGTCTCTGGCCGAACGTTTCAGGTGGAGAATCCGAGTAACGGCGCGACCGTCGCCAATGTCGCGGAGGGCGACGCGGCGGATATTGAGGAAGCCGTTGCTGCGGCTGAGCGTGCGTTCCCTTTGTGGTCGTCGCTGACAGGCGCTGAGCGCGGCGACATCATGCAGCGCGCAGCCGAAATCATGAAGCGACGGCTGTCGGACGTGGTTTCGATCGAGATTGAGCAGATCGGCCGTCCGCGGCGCGAAATGGCGGCGCAACTGGCGCGACTGCCGGAATGGTTCAGCTATTTCGGAGCGGTCGCGCGCACCCACGAAGATTCGGTGCCGCCATTCGCCGGCAACTATCTCAACTATACACGACGGGTGCCGCTCGGCGTCGTCGGCCACGTGACGCCATGGAATCATCCGCTACTCATCCTCACCAAGAAGGTTGCGCCCTCGCTTGCCGCCGGCAATGCCATGGTGGTGAAGCCGTCTGAACTGGCGCCGATCACGCCGATGCTGCTGGGCGAGATCCTGAAAGAAGCCGGCGTGCCGGACGGTGTTTACAACGTCGTACCCGGCTTCGGCGCGACGGCGGGCCTTGCGCTGTCGTCACATCCGCGCATTCGCAAGCTCGATCTGACCGGCGGCACCGAAACCGGTAAGGCGGTCGCCGCGATCGCCGGCCGCAACCTGGTCAAGGTCGCGGCGGAGTTGGGCGGCAAGGCGGCCGTGATCGTGTTTCCGGACACAGCGGTGCCGCGCGCGGTGGCGGCAACGTTGTTTGCGTCCTTCATTGCCAGTGGACAGACCTGTGTGCAGGGTTCGCGCCTTCTGGTGCATCGATCGATTCATGACGAGGTCGTTGCAGAACTGGTTCGACGCGCCGGGGACATTCGCCTTGGCGACCCGCAATCCACCGAGACGCAGATGGGGCCAATGGTCTCCGCCAAGCAGCGTGATCTGGTCGAGCATTACGTGCGCATCGGGGTCGAGGAGGGAGCGCATCTGGCTTATGGCGGCCGTCGTCCCGAAGGCGAAGCTTTCGCGAAGGGCTATTTTCTGCAGCCGACCATCTTCACGAACGTCTTGCCGGAGATGAGGATCGCGCAAGAAGAGATCTTCGGACCGGTTGTTTGCGTCATTCCGTTCGACACTGAAGATGAGGCTGTGGCGATCGCCAACGGTACGCAGTTTGGTCTCGCCACCAGCATCGGGACCCGCGATGTTGCGCGATCTCACCGCGTCGCCCACGCGCTTCAATGCGGCATTACCTGGATCAACGATCATCATCGCATCGACCCCGCGTCGCCCTGGGGCGGATTCAAGATGAGCGGCATCGGCCGCGAGAACGGCCTCGTCGCTTACGAAGAATACACCCAGATCCAGAACATCATCGTCAACCTTTCGGATACGGTATTCGACTGGTACGCCGATGACGGCACCCTCAAGCGTTACAGTTGAAGCTGATGAACATCGATTTTCACAGTCACGTCATTCCGCGGAGCTTTGTTTCGGCGATCGAAGCCGATCCGGCCCGGATCGCGGCACGAGTTGAGGGGCACGGCGAGGGGCGGCGGGTCGTTCACGATCAGGGATACGTCTATCCGCTTTTCGCCGAATTCATCGATGTCGATGCCAAGCTGGCGGCCATGGATCGCAAGGGCATCGATATCTCGGTGCTGTCGCCGGCGCCGCCGACCTTTACATACTGGGCCGATCGTGACGTTGCGATTCAGGTCAATCATCTGGTCAATGACGGCGTGGCCGAGATGGTTGCGACGCGGCCGGATCGCTTGCGCGGCATGGGGATCATTCCCATGCAGCATCCCGATGCGGCCATCGATGAGTTGGAGCGGATCGTTGAAGTCCATGGTTTTCGCGCGATTGAGATTGGCACCGGAATCGAGGGGGCGAAGCTGTCGGAGCCGCGCTTTCGTCCAATTCTGCGCAGGGCGCAGGAGCTCGGCGTATTCGTCTTTGCGCACCCTTATTACGTAGGAAACAAGAGCGGGCTTGAGGATTATTACCTGACCAATCTGGTGGGCAATCCCCTGGAAACCGCGCTGATGGTAGCTGACCTGATGTTCAGCGGCACGCTCGATGAGCTCCCTGATCTGAAGATCGGGCTGGCGCATGGCGGCGGTTTCGTGCCGTACCAGATCGGCCGCCTTGTGCATGGCCATAAGGTACGGAGCGAGACCCACGCCCAATCCGCATCATCGCCGCTCGATCTGCTGCGACGCTTCTACTTCGACAGCGTGGTGTTCGAACCCCAGGCGCTCGGCTTCCTGGTCGATCTCGTCGGCGCGGATCATGTTTTCCTCGGCACCGACGCGCCGTTCGACATGGGCGATGAAGCGCCGCTGAAAACCCTTGCGGCGGCGCCGGGACTTTCCGATACCCAGCGCATCCAGGTCTGTGGCGGTACGGCGCGCGCATTGCTGCAGGAGCGACAGGAGCGATCATGACCGACGATATCACCGGGAGTTCTCTTCGCGGCCGGCTCGACTATCAGCCGATTCACCAGCGTCCGGCATTGAAGCTCCCCGGCGGCGCGCGCGTCGCGGTCTGGACAATCGTCAACGTCGAGAATTGGCAGCCGACCAGGGCGATGCCGCGCACCGTCTTGCCGCCGCCGATGGGGCAGCCGATGTTGCCGGACGTGCCGAACTGGGCCTGGCACGAGTACGGTATGCGCGTCGGATTCTGGCGCTTCCACGAGGTGTTGTCGTCACGAGGATTGAAAGCATCCTTTGCGCTCAACGGCAGTTGCTGTGAGCTCTATCCGCAAGCCTGCCAGGCGGCGCTGGATGCGGGATGGGATTTCATGGGTCACGGCTTCGTGCAGCAGCCGATGCACAAGACGCCGGACCAGAAGACCGCGATCGCAGAGACGATCGCGGCTATCGAAAAGTTCACCGGCCGTGCGCCGCGCGGCTGGGAGAGCCCGGGGCTGACGGAGACCGACGAAACCCTCGATCTGCTCGCCGAGGCCGGAATTGAATATGTCGCCGATTGGGTGCTTGACGATCAGCCGGTGACATTGCGCACGCGCGCTGGCGGCATCGTGTCGGTGCCTTACACCGTCGAGATCAACGATGTAGTGATGACGGCCATCCAGCAGGCGCCGGCCGACGAGATTTTCCGCCGCGGCCGCGACCAGTTCGACCGGCTCTATCTGGAAGGCAAGGACATTCCCCGGGTGATGGCCATCTCCATCCACCCCTATCTCACCGGCGTGCCGCATCGGATCAAGTATCTCGAAGCGCTGTATGATTATATCCTTGGCCACGACGGCGTGGTGATGTGGACCGGCGCCGAGATTCTGGATTGGTATAAGGCGCAGGTGGGGAACGATTGACCATGGTGGCAGCTTCGCCCGGACGACCGAAACTTCTTCTCGTCTCGCTGGGCGGGACGATCACCATGACCGCAAGTGCCGGGCCCGGCATCGTGCCGACCTTGACGGGGGCGGATCTGATCGCGGCGGTGCCCGCGCTGGCTGAGGTGGCGGACATCGAGGCCATATCGCCATTCCGTCTGCCTGGTCCGTCGCTGACGCTGGCACATCTGCGGCAAGTGGCACAGCTTCTCAATGAGCGGCTGGCCGGCGATATCGCCGGGGCCATCGTCGTCCAGGGAACGGACACCATCGAAGAGACGGCCTTCGTGATGGATTGTCTGGTCGGTGGCGACAAGCCCGTGGTGGTCACCGGCGCGATGCGGGGAGCGGAAGCTCCGGGCGCCGATGGGCCTGCCAATCTGCTGGCCAGCGCGGTCGTCGCATCGTCACCGGTCGCGCGCAGCCTGGGGACGGTGGTGGTTCTCAACGATACCGTTCATGCCGCACGCTTCGTTCAAAAGGCCAGCACCTTCCTGCCGTCCACTTTCGCGTCGCTCTCGGCGGGGCCACTTGGTTGCGTGATCGAGGGGGAGGCGCGCATCGACATGCGAGTGTCGCGCAGCGCGGTGATTGCCGGCGGTGACGTTGGAACAGACGAGCCGGTCGCGCTGTTGACGGCTGCCCTGGGTGACGATGGACGCATGCTTTCCGGATTGCCCGGCCTCGGCTATCGCGGCCTGGTCATTGAAGCGATGGGCGTCGGGCACGTCCCGGCGGCAATTGTACCGGCCCTGGCAAGCCTTGCGGAAATTTTCCCCGTGGTCCTGAGTTCACGCGTCGCTTCGGGCCCGGTGTTTGCGCGGACATACGGCTTTCCGGGGGCCGAAACCGATCTTCTCGCCCGTGGCCTCATCCCCGGTGGCATGCTCGGCGGATTGAAGGCGCGATTGTTGCTGTCGCTACTCCTTGGGACAGGCCTGCAAGGCAAAGATCTGCGTCAGGCGTTTCTCAGGATGGCGGCACCGGCGCCATAACACATGCGGGACGAGTGCCGCCCGTGAGCGTGCCGAGGAGACAGCGGTGCGGAGAGATCGATCTTTGCGACGAGACGCGTAGGGACAACAGGAGAGATCGGAAATCGCGCGGAAATCAGACAAAAATAGAGTTCCAAATTGAGAAGTCTCTGCGCATAATCGCCTCAATGCTATCAAGCAAATCAGAAACAAGGGGGTAACGGATATGGCAGGACTATTGCGTCGCGATATGCTGGGGTTCGCGCTGACGGTGGCAGCCGCAATGCTTCCGCTTACCGGAGCACAGGCCGCCGATCCCATTAAGGTCGGTGTGACGATCACGCAATCACCGCCAGGCTCGGTCGTGCAGGGCACGCAAGTCAAGGACGGCCTTGAGGTCGCGGCCAAGATCATCAACGACGCTGGCGGCGTCGATGGTCGCAAGATCGAACTCGTGATCGAAGACACGCAAGGATTGCCGGAGAAAGCGCGCGCCGCCGTCGAAAAACTCGCCACGCGTGACAAGGTGGTTGCGATCACCGGCGAGCACCAGAGCTCGGCCGCGCTGGCCGGCATCGAAGTCGCCCACCGCTACAAGATCCCCTACATCAACACCAATGGCTGGTCGGACGTCATCCGCGAGAAGGGTTATCCGGAAGTCTTCAATCCGGGCAATTATAACAGCCGTGTGGGCAGCGCTGCCGCCGCCACGATGAAGGATCTCGGGGTCAAGCGAGTTGTCTCCATCGCCGAGAACACCGACTACGGGATCGGACTTGCGAAGGCCATCGGGGAGGCGCTGAAGAAGATCGCGCCCGACGTTCAATACAAATACGAGACGCTGGATCGCGCGTCGAAGGATTTTCTGCCGGCCATTCTGCCGATGCGTGCCAATCCGCCGGATGCGATCATCAACCTGATGCTGCCGCCGGCCGCCTACATCATGATGAATCAGGTTTACGAGCAGGGTGTTGCGCCATCGGCCAAGACCTGGCTCTATGACGGCTCCGGCCTCGCCGATTATCCCGACTTCTGGCAGAACGTGAAGGAAGCCGGCAAGGGCATGCTGGTCTTCGGTCTCTATCATCCGAAGATGGCGCAGCCGCCGCTCGGCAAACAGGTCGGCGAAGCCTATACCGCGAAGACCAAGAACGAGCCGAACCGCCTGCTGTTTCAGGCCGCCGACTCCCTGTTCCTGATTGCCGATGCCGTCAAGCGTGCGAAGTCCACCGACTCCGAGGCGCTGATCAAGGCACTTGGCGAAACCAAGTACACCGGTACGCGCGGCGAGATCACCTTTTCGAAGGACAAAGGCTACGCATTCAACCAGTGGCTCGATGTGCCCTACGTGACTTTCCAACTGACCGAAATCAATCAGAAAGTCGGGGATTCGCTACTGGTGTCGCAGCCGGGCGAGCCGCTCGACAAAGCCAAGCTCTGGAAGCCTGCGAAGTAACGCGGGCTGATCCATCGCATGAGTGGCATCGACGTCGATCTCGCCGTGAACGGCCTCATTACGGGGCTGTTCTACGCGCTGATGGCTATTGGCCTGTCGCTGATCTTCGGCATCCTGAAGATCGTGAACTTCGCCCATGGCGAATTCTACATGGTCGGTGCCTATGCCTACACGCTGATCGCCCAGGCGCTCGGCGTGCCGGTGTGGGTGGCGCTACCGCTGGCCTTCGTAGCCGGCGCACTGCTCGGCTGGCTCACGGAGCGGACCTTGATGCGTCCGCTGTACGCCGGCTACACCTCGTGGGGCCTGATGCGCGACGAATACGCGGTGATCGTCACGTTCGGTCTTTCGCTGTTCCTGATCAATCTCGTTGACAAGGTGATCGGCCCCTACGCCTATCGCGGTCCGCCTCTGGTCGAAACCAGCCGCGTGGTGCTCGGCCCGGTGCTGATCAGCGGCCATCGGCTGCTCGCCGCCGCTATCGCCATCGTGGTGATCGCGATGACCGCAGCACTGATCAAGTGGTCGTTCTGGGGGCAGCAGATCCGCGCGGTGTCGCAGAACCGGCTCGGCGCCTCGCTCGCCGGCATTGATACTGCAAAGGCCAGTGTCATCGTCTTCATGCTGTCCGGCGGGCTCGCGGCCTTCGCTGGCGCGCTGCTGTCGCCGGTCATCAATGCCTCGCCGGACGTTGGCATTTTCCCGGCGATCAAGTCTTATATCATTGTCGTGCTCGGCGGCATGGGCTCGGTCCCCGGCGCCATCATCGCCAGTCTAGTGCTCGGTGTGATCGAAAGTTTTGGTGCGGTGTATCTGTCCTATCAGTATCGCGACGCATTCGGTCTGATCCTGCTGATGTTGTTTCTGCTGTTCCGTCCGCAAGGTCTGTTCGGTGAAAAGGGGCGGGAGGTGTAATGGCGCCGTCGTCTGCAACGTCCCCCGCGGCGAACTCCTCCGGGGCGCAGCTCACCGTCAACAAGACGACGGTGGAATTCCGCGCGGCACTGGTGGCGATGGCGGTCGTCGCGCTGATCCCGCTTGGCGTCAGCAATGCCTATTGGCTCGGCGTGCTGATCGTCTCGATGTATTTCGCCATTCTCGCCGGAGGCTGGAATCTGCTCGCCGGCTACACCGGGCAGTTCTCACTGGCGCCGGCGACCTTCGCCATGATCGGTGCCTACACCACCGGTCTTCTTAATCACTATTTTGGTGTGCCGCCTATGCTCGGCATTGTCGCGGCGGTTGTTGTATCGGGACTGATCGGCTTGCTGCTTGGTCGCGCGGTGCTGCGCCTGGTCGGGCCCTATCTCGCGCTCACCACCTTGAGCTTTGCCGAGATCATGCGCCTTGTCGCGTCCAACTCGATCGACATTACCCGCGGCGATCTCGGGCTTGGCGTCGCGGGGCTGCTGGACAGCCGCGTCGGCTGGTACTACCTGTTCCTCGCCGCGCTGGTGGTCCTGCTGATCCTGTTCTACATGTTGCTGCGGTCCAAGGCCGGGCTGTTCCTGCAGGCGATCCGCGATGACGAGGTCGCGGCGCGCCGCGCCGGCGTCAACGTCGTGTTCTGGAAAACAGCGGCATTCGCCATTTCGGCAGCGGCGTCCGGGCTTGCCGGCGCGCTGTATGCGCATTTCGCCGAGCTGGCGACTCCCGAACTCGGCCTGATCGGACAAACCGGCCTGATCGTCAGCATGACCGTGATCGGCGGTATGGGGACGCTTGCGGGACCGCTCGTCGCCGCGTTCCTGGTGTACGTGTTGTCGGAATGGCTGCGCGATGTCGGCGGCTATCAGCTCGTTGTCTTCGCCGCTCTTGTCATCATCTTCGCGCGTTTCTTTCGCGAAGGTCTTTGGGGATTGGCAAAAGCGGCCGTGCAGCGCTGGGGGCGGGCATGACATTGTTGTCCGTGCGAGGCGTCACCAAGCGGTTCGGCGGCCTCACCGCCGTCGACAAGGTGTCGTTCGATGTTGCAGCCGGCGAACTGGTCGGTCTGATCGGCCCCAACGGTTCGGGCAAAACCACGCTGCTCAATATCCTGAGCGGTTTGACGGACCCGGATAGCGGCGAGATCCTGCTCGATGGATCACCTTGTCAAGGTCTCACGCCGGAGCGGCTGGCGCATCGCGGCGTGATGCGGATGTTTCAGCTCACCCGCGTGTTCCGCCGCATGAATGTCATCGACAACCTGCTGGTGGCGGGCCGGGCGCTCGGCCTCGGCGCCGACGAAGCGTTGTCGCGAGCCGATGCACTGATCAGCGAGTTGCGACTCGATGTGGTCCGCCACCTCGATGCCGGACAACTATCCGGCGGACAGATGAAGTTGCTGGAATTCGGCGTCTGCTTCATGGTGCCGCCGCGCATCGCCTTGCTGGACGAGCCGTTTGCCGCCGTGCATCCGACCATGAAGGAGATCATGGGCGATTTCATCCGCTCTCGCCATGCGAAGGGGCAGACCTTCATTCTTGTCAGCCACGATATGCCGGTGGTCGTTGAACTGTGCCCGCGCGCCATCTGCATGAATGCCGGCAGCGTCATCATCGATGCGACAACCCGCGAGGTGCTCAACGATTCGCGCGTCATCGAGGCTTATCTGGGAGGGCACGCGGCATGAGCGCGGTACTGACCCTCGATCATGTGACCGCCGGTTACAGCGTCGATATCGACGTGCTGCGCAACCTGAGCCTGAACGTCGATGCCGGCCGGATCACCGGCTTGATCGGCCTCAATGGCGCCGGCAAATCGACGGTGATGAAGTCGATCTGCGGGTTCCTCAAGCCGAAGGCCGGCAAGGTGGTCTATGAAGGCGAGGACATTACGGGCCTCGAGCCACATCGACTGAGTGCGCGCGGCATCTGGTATATTCCGCAGGAATCCAGCCTGTTCCCGTTCATGACGGTGACGGAAAATCTTCGCTTGCCGCTAGAGAATCTGTCGCGCGCCACCGGCAAGCCTGCGCGAGGCGAGGTCGATCGCCGTTTTGAGGCGATGCTGGAAAAGTTTCCTGCGCTGCGGAGTAAGTTGCGCGCGCAAGCGGGCGATCTTTCCGGAGGCCAGCAGAAGATGGTCGAGTTCGCCAAAGCATGGCTGATGCGACCGCGCCTGTGTCTGATCGATGAGCCTTCCATCGGGCTCGCGCCGAAGATCGTTGAAGAGGTCTTCGAATGGATTCGCCTCTTCGCATCGGAGGAGATGGCGATTCTGCTGGTCGATCACAACGTCCGGCGGGTGATCGCGATGTCGCATCGCATCTACGTGCTGAGCCTCGGCGAAATCACCGCCTCCGGGGAGCCGGCCGACTTCGCCGGGGATCTGCATGAGCAGGTCAAGCAATGGCTTGGCATCAATTTCTAAGATGACCGCCGGGCAGAATCCTCGCCGCCTTCGCGCGCAACCGTTGACCGCCGAAGCTTTCGCGCCGTTCGGCTCTGTCGTTTCGGTCGACGGGCAGGGTGGGCGTGCCGTGAACCAGAACCGGGCGCGACGAATCCCGGGAATCGGCAATCTGCAGCACGCAGCGGCTGCCAAGCGGCCTGTGCTGGATGTCTATCACATCGCGCCGTCGCTGCTGCCGTTTGCGGTGGCTTGCTTCGAGCGGCATGTGCTGACGTCGCAGGTTTTTGTTCCTCTGCGCTGCGGCCGGCTTCTGATCGCCGTCGCCCCTGATGGAGTGGACGGCCTGCCGGATATCGACCGCGCCATGGCTTTCATCGGCGATGCCACTACGATCATACACTATCATGCGGGGATATGGCATTCACCCTTGGTGGCGTTGGAGGACGCGGCCGTTCTCACGATGTTGATGTGGGAAGCGGGCGACGCTCGCGATTGCGAAGAGATTGTTCCTGCGGCCGCGATCGAGGTCGTTTAGGATCATTTCGCAGTTTTCGAAACTTTCGAGCCCGCTCTCTCTTCGGCCAATAGAGGCCCGTATGCGCGCGGCAGCTCGATGCCGAACGGCGAACCGGAAGCGGAGGCGAGATGCAGTTTATCAGTGATGCGGATGTTGCACGCGCGCTGTCGTTTCCGGTGTTGATCGCGGCCATGGAATCAGCACATCGGCGATCAAAGATCGAGATTCTCGACGGGTTCATGGGGAACGAAGCGGCGCAATACGTGATCCGCAGCGCGGTCGATCCCGGCCGCTACATGCTAAGCAAGATGTTCACCAGCTTTCCGTCCAATCTAAATGGTGGTGCATTGCCTGCGGTGCAGGCGGTGTGCGTTTTGTTCGATGGGACCAACGGGCGCCCCCTTGCCGCAATTGACGGCACCTCCATCACTCACTGGCGCACCGCGGCCGACTCGGCGCTGGGGGCCAAGCTGCTGGCCAATGCGGCCCCTCGGACCCTGCTGGTGATCGGCGCCGGGAAAATGGCTCGATGGCTCGTCCGCGCACACCGCGTCGTGCGGCCGTCGTTGCATCGCGTGCTCATCTGGAATCGCACCCAGGAGCGGGCATTCCATCTTGCCGACGCGCTCAAGCGCGAAGAAATTTCGGCGGAGGTGGTTACCGATCTCGATGCTGCGACAGGAGAGGCGGATCTCATTTCGGCGTGCACGCGCGCGCATACCCCGCTGATCAAGGGTGCGAACCTGAAGTCGGGCGTGCATCTCGATCTGGTTGGAGGCTATACGCCACAAACGCGCGAGGCCGACGACGAGGCGGCGCAGCGTGCGCGGGTATTCGTCGACCGGCGCGAAACCGCATTCCATGGCGTTGGCGATATCCTGCAGCCGATCGCCAGCGGCGCGATCCGCGAAGCCGATGTGCTGGGCGATCTCTACGATCTGGCAGGAGGCGCGGTGCAGGGCCGCCGCTCGGCAGAGGACATCACCTTCTTCAAGAATGCCGGCGGTGGACATCTTGACCTGATCGCCTGCGAGACGGTGTTCACCCAGCTCGGCATGACGCCGGGCGATTAGCACATGATCATTAAAGCTGGATCGGGAGTCGGCGGTGCAATGCGACGAACGCGGACGCGTGAGGCCGCTGTCATTTCAGCGGAAAGAGCTTCGCCTCCGTCGGATCGGAGGCGAAGCCGGCTAGATTACTTCTGAACTTCCTTGGCGTAGGACGCCGACTGTTCCTTCACGACGCTCCACACTTCATCGGGGAACGACGCGATCCAGTCGGTCTGAGGCACCCATTTGGTGCCATCCCACATCTCGATGCGGGTCTTGCCGCCGCCGCCGTGATCCTTCTCGGTGACAGTGACGGGGGCCATCAAACCGTTAGCATCAAAGTCCTTGATGCTCTGAAGGCCATCCCTGAGTTTCTGCGGAGTCAGCGGCCAGCCGTCCTTCTTGATCGCGAGGCGCGCGCCTTCGAAACCGATCGACCAGATTGCGAGGCCGGTGTTGTAGTACACGTCCTCCAGATTCTTGCGGTCGCCGTTGCCTTTGCCCTTATCGTAGACTTCTTTGATGATCTCCTGCACCAGAGGCTGGGTCGAGCCGCCGGCAACGTTGGTGCCCCGTTTCAGGCCCTTGGCGGCGTCGGGGCCGATATTCTTGATATCCACCTCGTTGAACCAGTTCACGGCGATGTACTTGTCGATCGGAATGCCGTTGCGCTTCATTTCGCGTGAAGCGATCACGTGCATGTTCGACAGGCTCCAACTGATGATCCAGTCCGGATTGAAGCGGCGTACTTGCGTCCAGGCCGACGCCTGGTCGTTGCCGGGCAGCGGATAGGGGAATAGTTGTAGGTCGAAGCCTTCTTTCTGCGCCAGCGTCTTCAAGATGCCGATCGGCTCCTGGCCGAACGGATAGTCGACATATACGAAGGCGACCTTGACGCCCTTCAGGTTGCCTTTGGACTGCTGCTTGATATAGCCGATGTCGTTGGCGGCCTGACCCCAATAGGTCGGGCCGATCGGGAAGACCCACTTGAACACGTCACCATCCACCGCATCGCCGCGGCCCGCCAGCGATTGCATCAGGATGTTCTCGTCTTTCATCACCCGTGGCAGCACGGCTCGTGACACGGGCGTCGACAGCATGTCGAACACCATGACGCCCTCACGTTTCAGGCGCTCATAGCATTCGATGCCGCGCTGCGGTTCGTTGCCGTGGTCCTGCACGATCACCTCGATGGGGTGACCTTCAATGCCGCCTTTGGCGTTCAGCAACTGGGCATAGTCCTTGGCCGCTTGCGCGACCTGCGGCGTGACAAAGGTGTAGACCTTGCTGAGGTCGTAGCAAAGCGCGAACTTTACCGGATCGGCAGCATGCGCGGCCATGCTGCTGGTCAGCATCAGCGCGAGGCCGCCGACAATCGATCTGAGTTTCATATGGATGTCCTCCCTTATAGGAACGGTCGAATGGTCATTTTCTTGTTTCAGTGAGTTTGGCAGGCGCCCGCGCTACGTCAACCAGCGTTTGCGGCGGCGGTAGTGCTTGATATCGCGAAAATTCTTGTTCTCTGCACCTCCAAGATAGAACTCCTGAATGTCGGGATTTCTCTTCAGTGCCTCGGCGCTGTCGTGCATGACGATGCGGCCGCTTTCGATCAGGTAGCCGTGCGAGACGATTTCGAGTGCCGCGATGGCATTCTGCTCCACCAGCAGCACCGAAAGCCCTTCCTCGCGGTTGATCCGGCCGAGAATGTCGAAAATCTCCGCGACCAGGAATGGCGCAAGGCCGAGACTGGGCTCGTCCAGCATCAGGAGCTTGGGCTGGGTCATCAATGCGCGGCCGATCGCCAGCATCTGTTGCTCGCCGCCGGACAGGTAACCGGCGGCACTGCTGCGGCGCTCAAACAGGCGGGGAAAATAGCTATACACCCGCTCCTTGTTGCGCGCCGCATCGTGACGGCTGCGCACGGCGGACGCGGCGATGAGGTTTTCGTCCGGTGTCAGATGCTCGAAAACGCGCCGGCCTTCCAGCACGTGGGCGATTCCGAGCTTGACCCGATCCTGCGGCATCAAGCCGCTGATGCTGCGGCCCTGGAATGTCACTTCGCCACGCCGCACTTCGCCGCGTTCGGCCGCCAACAACCCGCTGATGGATTTCAGCGTTGTGCTCTTGCCGGCGCCGTTGGCTCCCAGCAGCGCAACCATGCCCCCCTGCGGCACCTCAAGCGAAACTCCCTTGATGGCCAGGGAAACGTAGTCGTAAACCACCTCGACGTTGTTGAGCGAGAGAACATTGGTGGCGGCTGTATCGGTCATGGCTGCCGTGTCCCTGCTATTTCTTGACATAGCCGAACGGCCAGACGAGCAGATAATCGCGGATATTGCCGTAGATTTTGCCGAGGCCGAGAGGTTCGATCAGCAGGAAGCCGATGATCAACGCACCATAGAGCGCATGCGGCAGATGGGCGAGCGTTTCGATGCCCAGTGAAAAGCCGAACAGCCCGGTGAGCCAGCTGATGAAGGCATTCATGACGCCCGGCATCAGCAGGATGAAGCCGGCGCCGAGATAGCTACCGATAATGCTGCCGAGCCCGCCAACGATCACCATGGCGAGCGCCTGGATCGAGACGTCGACGGAGAACTGTTCAGGCGTCACGGCGTGGTAGAACGTGCCGATCAGGATGGCACCGCTGATCCCGGCGAGGAACGACGACATCGCGAATGCGACCAGCTTGAAATAGAAGCTGTTCACGCCGATCACCGCTGCTGCATAGTCCTTTTCGCGCACCGCCACCAGGGCGCGGCCGAGCGCCGTGCGGCGCAAATTGAGCATGAAGGTGGTCACCAGCACGCACCATATCAGCGCAACGTAGTAGAGGCCCGCATCGGAGGTCACGGGCCAGCCGAGAATGCGGATATCGGGTGCCTGCAAGGTAGCCTGGGTACCGCCGCTGATTGCGGGCACATGCGAAATCGTCCAATCCATGACGAACTGCAGGGCAAGCGTACTGAGGGCGAGGTAAAGCCCTTTCACGCGAAGCGCGGCGAACGCGAACACGCTTCCGATGGCCGCTGCGGTAAGGCCGGCCAGCACGATGGCAATTTCCCACGGCACGCCGTTGCGTTGCGCATGGACGGCGGCGTAGGCACCGATGCCCATCACGGCGGCATAGCCAAGGTGAAACTGGCCAGCCCAGCCGAGGATCAGATTGAGGCCGAGCGCGGCAGCGGTCCATACCAGCCAAGGCAGCAGATAGCTGCTCAGATACAGCGAATTCATATAGAAGGGCGCGGCGGCCGCCAGCACCAGCAGCCCGCCGATCATCCAGCGATCGGCAGGAATCGGAAACAACGCGCGATCCGCCGCGTAGTTGGTGTGAAGAATGCCTGCCTGTCGAAACAGCATGATGTCACACCCGCTCGATATCGTGGCGGCCAAACAGACCATGGGGCCGCAGCATGATCGTCAGGATCAGCATGGCCGCGTCCACCAGTTCGCGGCTTGCCCCGCCGATCAAGGGATCGAGGACGATCGAGGCCAGGCCCTCGACAACGCCGAGCAGGATGCCGGCCAGCAACGCCCCGCCGATGCTGTCCAGTCCGCCAAGCACCGCTACCGTCACGCCCTTGAGCAACAGAAGCGCCAGCGATTGGTCGACGCCCTGTACCGATCCCCAGAGGACAGCAGCGATGGTTGCCACCACGGCCGAGATCGCCCATGACAGCGCAACACCCCGCTCCACCGAGATGCCGACCGACCACGCTGCGGTGTAATCGTCGGAAATGGCGCGCAGCACCACGCCGATCCGGCTGCGGAAGAACAGCACGAGCAGGATGAACATCACAATGGCGATGCCGGCTCCGACCGCATAGGCACGATTGATCAGAAGCGGTCCGAGAAACAGAGGGGCGTCGCTGATGCCGAGCGATATCGGCCGTGACGTGCCGCCCCAGATCGTCATTGAGCCGGCGCGCAGGAAGATTTCGATGCCAAGCGTCATCATCAGGATCATGATGATGGGCCGACCTGCCAGCCGCCGCAGCGCAACGCGCTCGATACCGATCCCGATGACGAACATCGTGACGATGCCCAGCGGAATCGCAAGCCATAGCGGCATGCCAAGCTGGTTGGCGAAGGCCAGGATGATGTAGCCCGCCAGCATGATCATCGAGCCCTGCGCGAGGTTCGGCACCGACGAGGATTTGTAGATGAGGACGATGCCCATCGCGACCAGCGAATACATCAGGCCGACCAGCGCGCCGTTGATGGCCGACTCCGATAGAAGCAGGATATCCATGGCTCAGACCTCCTGCACCGCGAGCGTGCGTTCGATCACGCCGACTTCGCCGGTCTCGTACGTAATCTGAGCTTTCATCAAGACGCTCTTCTGATTGTCGTAGATGGCGTGGATGATCGGCGCGTAGCGCTCTTCCACCACGTTGCGGCGGATCTTGCGCGTGCGGGTGATCTCGCCGTCATCCGCGTCGAATTCCTTGTGCAGGCAGACAAACCGCTGCAGATGCAATGCCTCTGGCAGCGCTTTATTGACGTGCTTCACTGCTTCCTGAATCAGCTTGATGACTTCCGGTTTCTGCGACAGGTCGGCATAGGACATATACGAGATGCCGCGCAGCTCTGCCCAGAAGCCGACAGCTTCCTTATCGATGCAGATCAGGGCCGCAAGGGTGTCGCGGCCCGCGCCGAGCACCGCGGCTTCCTTGATATATGGGCTGAACTTGAGCCGGTTCTCGATATAATTGGGGATGTAACGCTCTCCCTTGGCGGTATGAACCACGTCGGAGAGGCGGCCGAGCACGACGAGGTGGCCATTCGGCTCGAGATATCCCGCGTCGCCGGTATGGAGCCAGCCATCGCGCAGGGCCTCCCGGGTTGCGGCCTCTTGCTTGTAATAGCCGCTGAAGACGCTGCCGGAGCGGATCAGAATCTCGCCGGCATCGCTGATCTGAACATCGACGCCGGGGAAGGGGCGTCCGACCGTATGCAGGCGCACTTCGTCTGGACTTTGCAACGCGTTGTAGGCGCTGCTTTCGGTCTGACCGTAGAGCTGGCGCAGCTTGATGCCGAGCGCACGATAAAACACGAACGTATCTTCACCCATGGCCTCGCCGCCGGTGAAGGCGCCGCGTAGCCGCGAAAGGCCGAACTGGTCCTTAATGGGGCCGAATACCAGCAGCTCGCCAAGGGGGTTCAGCAGCATTTCCTTGAATGTCGGCTGGCCGCCCTCCAGCTTGCGCCGCTCCGCGGCCAGAGCCGATGTCATGAAGAAGTGATAGATCGCCTTCTTGAATGGCGTCGAATCCTCCATGCGCACCTGGATCGTGGTAAGCATGTTGTCCCAGCTTCGCGGCGCCGCGAGATAGAAGGTCGGCGCGACCTCCCGCAGGTTTTGCAGAACCGTTTCCTGTCGCTCGGGAATGTTGATGGTGAACCGCAGAGCCACACCGGCCGCGACCGTCACGGCGAAGTCGCCGACCCAGGCCATCGGCAGATAAGCGAGAATGCTTTCACCGAAATCGAACGCGCCTCCCTGGTAGGCGTTGCGGACGCCGGAGAGGAGATTGCGATGCGAGAGGACGATACCCTTGGGCTTTCCGGTCGAGCCTGACGAATGCACGAACACGGCGGGGCCGTCGGGTTGCGCGCGTTGGATCAGCGCTTCCCGCAGTCCCGCTTGCTCCTTCATGCGTGCAGCGCCTTTGGCGCACAGCGCGTCCCACGAAATCAGGCCAGGTGCAGGATAGGCGGCAAGCCCGCGCGGATCGTCATAGATGATATGCTCGATACCGGCGCCTAGCTCGCGCAGATCGAGCATCTTGTCGACCTGCTCCTGATCTTCCGCGAGCACGAAGCGGACGTTGGCTTCGTGGACGAAATGGCGAATCTCATCGAGCGTCGCGTCAGGAAAGGCTGGCATCGCATGACCGCCGAGCGCGCCGGCGGAAATCATCCCGATATAGAGTCGGGGTCGATTGTCGCCGACCACCAGCATCACGTCGTTCGCTGCAAATCCGAGGCTCTCCAGTCCTGCGGCGCATTCCAGCATGCTGTCGAGCATCTGCCGCCAGGTGGTTTCCTGCCAGATGCCCTTGCTCTTCTCGCGCATGGCGACGGCGTTGGGGAAGACCTCGGCGTTTTTGGCGAGCAACCGGCTCAGCGTGGTGTCGGCGCCGAAATCCCATGTGGCGCTGCTGGAGGGGCGCGACTCAATGGGCCGCATGGGCGCCTCCGATATAGGCTTCCACCACGCGCGGATCGGCGACAACATCGGCCGGAACGCCCGAGCCGATCATTGCACCGTAGTTCAGCGCCAGCATTCGGTCGCAGATGCCGGTAATGACGTCCATGTGGTGCTCGATGAGCAGAACGGTAACGTGGCGCTCATCGCGTGCATCGAGAATGAAGCGCGCCATGTACTCCTTTTCTTCCTGGTTCATGCCGGCCATCGGCTCATCGAGAATGAGCAGGCTCGGCTCCGCCGCCAGGGCACGCGCCAGTTCGACGCGTTTCTTCAGGCCGATGGGAATGCCGTCCACCAGCTCGTCGCGCACGCTCTCAAGTTGCAGAAAGTCGATGACGTCCTCAACCGCGGCGCGATTGGCGGTTTCATCGCCGCGCGCCAGCCACCAGTAGCCCGCCGTGCGCCACACACTTGCATGCATGTGCACGTGCCGACCGAGCAGAATGTTGTCGAGCACGCTCATACCGTTGAAGAGAGCGAGGTTCTGGAATGTCCGGGCGACACCGAGACGAGCGACCTTGTGAGGTGCAAGGCCAGTGATGTCGTGACCGTTGAGCAGGATCGAGCCGCGTTGGGGCGGATAGAATCCGGTAATGGCGTTGGTGAGGGTGGTCTTGCCGCATCCATTCGGTCCCACCAGACCGAAAATTTCGCCGCGGTTGATCTGCAGGTCGATGCCGTTCAGTGCGACGATTCCACCGAACCGGCGCTCCACGGACCTACATTCCAAAACGGGGCCGACACCGGCGCGCGCGTCCCTCAACTTATCGTTTCCGTCCGTCATCTATAATTTGGCTCCGCGCGGGCGGCTCACGTCAGAAGGTGATAGCCTTTCTTGGGAGGCTTTGAGATTAAGCTAACCAGCGTTAGATTTTCACGCAAGCGCGATATTGGGCGTGCACAGCCGATTGCATCGAAGGTAGCAGATATCATGCTTCCGCAAGCTGTGTTGACGTCAGACCGCGCAAAAAGCGGACAATGGCTTCGGTGAATGCATCATTGCGATCGCCAACCACCATGTGCCCGGCGCCGGCAATGTCGGTGTAGGCTGCATGTGGGGCAAGCTCGAGAAAGTTTCGTGCTGCGTCTTCGGTCACCAGGTTGCTGGAGGCGCCGCGGATCAGGTGAACAGGAAGCCGCAGCTGGCGAGCTGCCCGGGAGAAACGCTCGGACGTTTGGTGCGGCGATTGGCTGTTCGCGGCGGTGACGAAGCGCGGATCCCAGTGCCAGCGCAGGCGTCCGTCCTCGCATTTGCGCAGGTAGCGCTGCAGGGTCTGCGATGCTCGGCGCTGCGCGCGATGCGGCAGGTAGGCGCCGATCGCGGCTGCGGCTTCGTCGGCCGACGCAAACCCATTTTCGAGATGCGCCTGCATGAAGCCGAGGATATGTGCCACGCCTTGCGGCTCGAGCTGAGGTGTGACGTCGACAAGGGTGAGCGAACTGAAGATTCCTGGCCGTAGCTCGCCTTCCGCTAAAAGACCGGCCAGGCCGCCGAGGGAGGCGCCGACCAGGGCGGGTTTATCGTCCAGCTGATCGCAGATGCTGACGAGGTCGGCAGCGAAATCGGCAAAGTGATAGGCGCCGGCAGGTGACCACTCGCTCTCGCCGTGACCTCGCATATCGATAGCTATCGCCTGATAGCCGGTCTTTGCCAGAGTGCCGACTATTTTGGTCCATGCCGCTCTCGTCTGCCCGCCACCATGGGCCAGCAGCACCGGCGGGCCATGCCCAAGGACATCGGCGACGATGCTCTGGCCCTGCGCCCCGCGAAACCTGTGTAGCTTTGTCATGCACAGTCTCGATAGCTGCGAGAACCCCGTCCCAGGGGCTTTCCGCTGCTCACCGCGATGATCGGCCGCCGCTGCATGGCGTGGGTCTAGTCCTTGAACTTCGGCTGGCGCTTTTCGCGGAACGCGGCGATGCCCTCGCGCGCGTCCTCGTGCATGAAGAGCAGCGGGAAGCCATCGAGAGCGTGGCGCATTTCGTCGCCGCCGAGGCCGCGATTGTAGAACGACTTCGCCATGCGCACCGCAAGACGTGGCTTTGCGGCGATGCGTTCGGCGAACGCCATGGCGTTCGCCATCAACGTATCGTGGGGGACCACCCGCAGGACGAGGCCGAGCCGTTCGGCTTCCTCCGCTGAAACGGGATCGCCGAGCATGCTCATCTCTTTGGCCTTCGCGCGGCCGACAATGTCCTGCAGCCGAACGATGGCGAAGCCGGGCAGCAGGCCGAGCTGAATCTCTGGCACCGCGAAGCGTGCGCGGTCGGATGCAATGATGAAGTCGGATGCGATCGCCAGTTCAAAGCCGCCGCCATAGGCAAGGCCGTTGACCGCGGAAATCACGGGCTTGCTACAGTGCTCAGGCGCGGCAAGCACATTGAGAGCGGCGGCGAGAAAGTCGCGGCCTTTTTCAGGATCGAGTTCGAAGCCGGTGATATCGGCGCCGGCACAGAACGCCTTGTCGCCGTTACCGGTGATAATGGCGACGCGAATGCTCTCGTCGACATCGGCCTGCTTCAGACCCGCAAGAATGCCGTCACGAATCCCGGCGGTGAGCGCATTGAGCTTAGACGGCTCGTCCAGCGTCAGGATCGCAACCTTCCCTTTGGTTTCGTAGTTGACGCTGCCAAATCGCATGGCGTCCTCCCTGTTTGTTTGCGCGTCAGCACCGCCGCTATCATGATGGCTCAGGTTCGACGGTGACGACAACAGTATTGCGCTCGACGGTTTCGCCGGCGCGGCAATTCACCGCGGTGACGGTGCCGTCGATCTCGCTGGCGATGCGCAACTCCATCTTCATCGATTCCAGCACTGCCGCGACGTCGCCGGCCTTCACCTTGTCTCCCACCGCGACATTGACCTTGAGGATCATTCCGGTCATCGGCGCGCGCAGCTCACCGCTGGTTTCCGCGGCGGCACTGATGAAACTGAGATACGGCAGCGCCTGCATCGCGTGCACGCCGCGGCCGTCGTGAACGAAAATTGCCTGTTGCTCCTGATGGACGCGCACCACCTCGCGACGTTTGTCCACGATGGCGGTCAATCGGTCACCGTCGAGCGGCACGAGCCGCACGGTTATTTCCTGGTCGTCAAGCGCGACCGTCATCGTGCCGTCCGCGCGCACCGGCGCGAAACGGATCGCCGCGCTGTGCCCGCCAGCCGTCAGATGCAGGACGGGGATCGGTGACAATCCGGCATCGCCGGCGCCCATATGCCAGCCGGTGAGATCGCGCGATTGCCACGGGTTGACTGTGGCGATGTCGCGCTGACGCGCCATCCAGAACGCGGCGCCGATGGCGAGTGCTTCGCGATCGAGGTCGGCGGTTTCCGCGATGAGGTCGCCGATCGCTTCATCGATCGAGCGGGTATGAAATTCGGCCCGTCGCGTCGCGGGCCAGTCCAGCAACCGGCTGAGGAAAGCCTGATTGGTGGTCACCCCGAAAATCGACGCGGCATCGACCGCGCGTCGCAGTTTGTCCAGCGCCTCATCGCGGCTCGGTGCAGCGGCGATCAATTTCGCCAGCATCGAGTCGTAATAAGGCGTGACGGTGGAGCCGCTCTCGATCCCCGTTTCGACGCGGATATCTCCGGCAGGGAAGCTGACGTAAGCAAGATCGCCGGTGCTTGGCAGAAAGTTGTTCGCGGGGTCCTCGGCGCAGATGCGCGCCTCGACCGCGTGGCCGCTGCAAGTCACTTGTGCCTGCGTCAGCGGCAGACCCTCGCCAGAGGCGATACGAAGCATCAGTTCGACGATGTCGATTCCTGTCACCATCTCGGTGACAGGATGCTCGACCTGCAGGCGTGGATTGACCTCGAGGAAATAATAGACGCCGTCCTGCAGAATGAATTCCACCGTGCCGACGCCGCGATAGTTCAGCCGCTTGCCGAGACGCACCGCATCGGCTGCCATGCGGTCGCGCAGGGCTGGCGGCAGGTTTGCTGCCGGCGCTTCCTCGATGACTTTCTGGTGGCGGCGTTGCAGCGTGCATTCCCGCTCAAACAGATGGACGACGTTTCCTTTGCCGTCGCCCGCGATCTGAATTTCGATATGACGGCCGCGAGCAATCAGCTTCTCGACGATCAGGCCCGCGGAGCCGAAAGCATTCTTCGCCTCGCGCATCGCGGATTCGATTTCGTCGGCCAGACCATCGAGACTGGTGACGACGCGCATGCCCTTGCCGCCACCGCCGGCCGCCGCCTTCAGCATGACGGGCAGGCCGGTGTCGCGGACGATGCGCGCGACCTCGGCCTTATCCTCGCTCGGCGTGGTGCTGCCGGGGATGATCGGCACGCCGGCAGCGTCGGCCTCCTGCTTGGCGAGCGCCTTGTCGCCCAGCCGCTCGATCACATCCGGCGTCGGGCCGATAAAGGTGAGGCCGGCGGCCTCCACCGCGCGGGCGAATGTTGCGTTCTCGGCAAGAAAGCCAAAGCCGGGATGGATCGCCTGCGCGCCGACGGCTTTGGCGGCTGCGATCACCGCGTCGATACGGAGATAGCTGTCAGCCGCGGACGCGCCGCCGATGGCAATGGATTCGCCGATTGCCTTGACATGCAGCGCATCGGCATCTGCCGAGGAGTGGACACCCGCGACGCCAACACCGAGGCGGCGGCAGGTGCGGGCGATCCGGCAGGCGATTTCACCGCGATTGGCGATCAGAATTTTATCGAACACGACCTGCGTTCCTTGTCATCACATGCGCAGCACGCCGAAGCGCGTATCCTTCGGCGGCAGCCGGCCGGCGAGATCAAGCAGGAGTGCCATCACGTTGCGGGTTTCCAGCGGATCGATCACCATGTCGCACCAGGTGTTGCGTGCGAAATTGTAGGCGCTGGCGAAGTCCTCGAAATGCTGGCGCACCGGCGCGCGGTAGGCTTCGCGTTCTTCCTCGGTCCAACTCGTGCCCTCGCGCTTGTGCGCCTCGTCCTTCACCATGGCGAGGGTGTTGGCGGCCTGATCCGGTCCCATGATGGCGGAGCGGCCATTCGGCCACATCATCATGGCGTTAGCTCTCATGGGCCGGCCGCACATCGACATGTAACCCGCGCCGTAGGAGTTACCGATGATCAGCGTGTATTTCGGCACATCGGCACTGGCCATCGCCGTGATCATCTTGGCGCCGTTCTTGGAGATGCCGCCTTCCTCGGCTTCGCGTCCGACCATGAAGCCGGTGACGTCCGCCATGAACAGCAAGGGGATGCCGCGTTTGCAGCACAGGTCGATGAAATGTGTCGCCTTCAGCGCGCTTTCGGAGAACAGCACACCGTTGTTGCAGAGGATCCCGATCTCGAATCCCATGATGCGGCCGAAGCCGGTGATCAGTGTGTCGCCGTAAAGCGGCTTGAATTCGTGAAACTCGCTGTCGTCGAGCAGGCGCGCGACGATGTCGCGGTTGTTGGTGGGAATGCGCGGGTCCGCGCTGACGAGACCGTAGATTTCGCGCGGATCGAAGCGCGGCGGGCGAGGCGGCGCCACCTGCCAGCGCTGCGGCGGAACATCACCGAGATTGGCCACGATATCCCGGGTGATCGCGATGGCATGGCTGTCGTTTTCGGCGAGATGGTCGGTGACGCCGCTGATGCGGCTATGCATCTCGCCGCCGCCCAGCGCCTCGACGCCGACCTCCTCCTTGGTGGCAGCATAGACGAGCTGCGGGCCGCCAAGGAACATGGCGCCCTGATTGCGCACGATCACCGTCTCGTCGCACAGCGCCGGCATATAGGCGCCGCCCGCGGTGGAGGGGCCATGCACGATTGCGATCTGCGGAATGCCTTCGCCGGACATCCGGACCTGATTGTAGAAGATCGAGCCGAACTGGCCTTCGTCCGGAAAGATGTTGGGCTGATCGGGCAGGTTGGCGCCGCCGGATTGCACCAGCGTGATGCAGGGCAGACGATGCTGCCAGGCGAAGCGCTGCGCGCGAACATGCTTCTTGCAGGTGATGCCGTAATAGGTTCCGCCCTTCACGGTGGCGTCGTTGGCGATGATCATGCACGGGCGGCCGGACACGATGCCGACACCGGTGATGATGCTGCCGCCAGGCGGCACGTCCTCGTACATGCCTTCGCCGGCGAGCTGGCAGAATTCGAGGAACGGCGAGCCAGGGTCCATGAGCGCAGCAATACGCTCGCGCGGCAAGAGCTGCTTACGCTCCTTATGCAGCTTGCGCGCGCGCTCGGAACCGCCTTGCATCGCCGCGGCGCGCCGGCGGTGCAGATCGGCAATGCGGTCGCGATAGACAGTTTCGTTGCGGCGATATTCGTCGCTGGTCGTCGAGATGTCCGATTTCATCACAGCCATTGCGGCAGAATCCTAATAGCTGCGGGGCAAGCCCAGGACGCGCTCGCCGATATAGTTGAGAAGCATTTCGCGGTTGAGTGGCGCGGTCTTCAACAGGCGCACCAGCGGATAGATATCGAAGATTCCGTATTCCTTTGTGAAGCCGTTGCCGCCGAAGCATTGCAGCGCGGTGTCCACCGCCTTGGTGCCGGCGTCGGCGGCGGCAAGCTTCGCCATGTTGGAAAATTCGCCGGCTTCGCGCCCCTGATCGAACACCCACGCGGCTTTCAGCGTCATCAGCGAGGCCATCTCGACGTCTGTGTAGGCGCTGGCAAGTGGATGCTGCAGCCCCTGATAGGCGCCGATCGGCGTGTTGTTGAAAACCTTGCGGCCGCTGGCGTATTCCACCGCGCGGTTGAGCGCGTAGCGGCCGAGGCCGCAGCAGATCGAGCCGACCAGAATCCGCTCCGGATTGAGGCTCTTGAACAGGATCTCGAATCCGTGGTCGATCTCGCCGATGGCGTCTTCTGGCCCGAGATCGACGTCGTCGAAGAAAAGTTGCCACTGCGTTTCGGGCGCGGGAATGCTGACGGGGATATACTGCTTGGTGACACCCTTCGCCTTGAGGTCGACGACGAACAGCGTGAAGCCGTCGGTCTTTCGCTTCACCTCGGTATGCGGAATCGTGCGCGTGACCACCAGCGCGTAATCGGAGCCGTCCGCATCGGTAATGAAGGTCTTCTGGCCGTTCAGCAAGAAGCGGTTGCCGTTGCGCTTCGCCACCGACGTGATGCGCATCGAGTTGGTGCCGGCGTCGGGTTCGGTGATGGCAAAGCAGAACCGGGTCTTGCCGGCGCAGGCGTCGGGAAGAAAGCGCTGCTTCTGCTGCTCGGTGCCGTACTTGGCGATCAGGCCGAGGCTCATGGTGGCGCCGACCACCAGGTTGAGCAGCGGAATGCCGTTGTTGGAGAGCCCCTCGAGGAAAAGGTGCATCTCGGTCATGCCCTGACCGGCGCCGCCATACTGCTCCGGCACCATCATGCCGACGAAGCCGTCCAGGGCCACTTTCCGGTATAGCGCGCTTGGAAATTCGCGCTTCTCCGCGCAGTCGAGCCAGTAGCGGCGGTCATACTGCTTGGCGACGCTGTTGCCGTAATCGAGGATCTGCTGCTGTTCGGTGGTGAGATCGAAATCCATGGATCGGTTCCGGTGAAAGCGGCGCGAGCTTAGGGACAAGCCGCAGCCAATGCAATCTAACAGATGTTCAAAATCTAACAACTGTTAGATTTATGCCCAAGCGGCTTCAATCTCGTCATTGCAAACGAAAATCGTCGTCCACGCGCAGGTGGGGCCTATACGCCGCAGCGGTTCGGCTCCATCACCAGGGCGAGATGATTTAATGACGACCAACGTCAGGGGTTATGAGTCTCGGCCTTCGCAGGGACGACGCCATGGCGCTCATCCCAATTCAGGCGCGCCTGAAGCGGGGGAGAGAGATGTCGTCCGAAATCGCTTCGCAGACCAGGGTGACATCCATATCGAAAGTCACCTCGTCGGGGCTGCCGCCGGTATAGGTCGAGATCATACGTGGGCCCTCCGCCAGTTCCACGAGCAGCACTGCGTAGGGCACGTCGTTCTTGAAGGCCGGGCCGGGTGCGCGGTGAACCACGCTGAAGGAGTGGACCTTGCCGCGCCCGCTGGCGGGCCGATGCGTGAGATTGTCGCTGCTGCATTGGCGACAGAAGCCCTGCTGGTAAAACTGGACATTGCCGCACTCTCCGCAATGTTGAAGCAGGAGTTGTCCCTCGCGCAGGCCGCGCCATAGCTCGGCGGTATCGGCGTCGGGTGAGGGAAGCGGTTTGCGGGAAGCTTCTTCGAGCGAGATCACAGCGTGTTCTCCGTGCCGAGAATGGTGGTGGCGTTGGTCGCGAAGCCGGCACCGAGACTGTGCACCAGCCCGAGTTCGGCGCCGTGCACCTGGCGCTCGCCGCACTCACCGCGCAATTGCGCGACCACTTCATGGAAGTGGAATAGCGAGCCGGGAATGCCGGAATGCGCGAAGGATAACAGCCCGCCGTGAGTATTGGAGGGAATCTGTCCGCCATAGGTCATCTGGCCGTCGGCGACGAAGCGGCCGCCTTCGCCCTTCGGGCAGAAGCCGAGGTCTTCCAGCATCATGATGACGGTGCCGGTGAAGCAGTCATAGACGCCGGCGGTGTGCATGTCCTTCGGGCCATAGCCGGCCATCGCGTAGGCCTTCTGGCTCGATTGCACCGCCCCCGTTGTGGTGAGCGAGGGCATCAGGAAGATGTGCTCGTGGGTGTAGCATTCGCCGCCGCCGAGAATGTAGATCGGCTTTTCGATACCGAGCGCCTTGGCGCGTTCGGCCGACGTCAGCACGAACGCCGCGCCACCGTCGGAAATCAGCGAGCAGTCGAGCTTGCGATAGGGCGACGTCACCATCTTCGAATTGAGCACGTCGTCGATGCTGATTTCTTCGGTCTGCTGCGCGCCGGGGGTGCGCGCGGCGTGCTTTCGCTGCGTCACCGCCACTTGCGCCAGCTGCTCGGGCGTGGTGCCGAATTCCTTCATGTGCCGGTGCGCCGTCATGGCGAAGGTGTTGGCGACCGGAATGCCGAACGGCATCTCGTATTGCTGGTCGCGGCTTTCGGTGAGCGAGCGCAGCGCCAGTTCCGGCGTCAGGCCGGACAGCAGGCTGTCGCCGCCGACCACCAGGACCGTTTCGGCCAAACCGCCATGGATTGCCGCCGCCGCGATGTTGAACATGGTGGCCGCGGTCGCGCCCGACACCTGCAATGTGTTGGAGAAGGTCGGCCGCACGCCGAAATATTCGCTGAAGGCAACGCTGAAGCGGTGAAACTGCGCGGCCATCGCCGGGCTTGCCAGCACGCCGTCGATTTCGCGCTTCTGAATGCCGGCATTGGCCAGCGCCTGCTTCGCGGCGGCGGCGGCGAGCCACAGCGGGCTGCGGCCGGGCACCTTGCCGACCGGCGACAGCCCGATGCCGATGATCGCGGCCTGCCCGCGCAATGAGTTCTTGTGGCCGGCGTTGGCTGCAGCCTTGGTCATGGGATCTCCTATTTCGCCGGGGCGCCGGAGGCGGCTTGCGTCAGCCGGGCTTCGAGCTCGTGACGCTGCACCTTGCCGCTGGTCGAGCGGGGAAATTCCGCGAAGTCAATGAAATGAAACTGACGTGGACATTTGTAGCTGGCGAGATCGCGGCGGCACATCGCGGCAAGCTCGACCTCGTTGAGGCTGTCGTCGCGGCGGGCGATGAATGCGACTGGCACCTCGCCCCACTTGCTATCCTTGGCGCGCACGACAGCGGCCTCGGTGATGCGCGAATCCGTCAGCAGCACGCGTTCGATCTCGGCCGGGTAGACGTTCTCGCCACCGGATTTGATCATGTATTTCGCACGATCGACGAAATCGAGCGTGCCGTCCGCGTTGCGGCGGAACACGTCGCCCATGTGAAACCAGCCGCCGCGAAAATCGCGCGCGTTGGTGTCGTCCGCCTGCCAATAGCCCGAGAACAGGGTGGGGCCGCGAATGGCGAGTTCACCGGGCTCGCCCATTGTCACCTCATTGTCATCCGGGTCGACCAGCTTGATTTCGCAGAAGCTGCTCTGCTGTTTCGAAAGCCGCGCCGGAACATGGCCGACCGGAATCAGATTGGTGCTGGCCGGCGGAAGGCCCGTCTCGGTTGAGCCGAAACTGTTGATGTAGGGGGCTTGCAATAATTGCGTGATGTCGGCGATGGCCTGCGGCGGCACCAGATCGGCCATCGCGCCGCAGGTGCGGATACCCTTCACGGTCACCGGATTGGCGCGGAAGCCCTCGGCAAGCGCCTCCACCATGCCGGGAATGAGCACGAACCAGCCGATCCGGTAACGCGCCGCTGCCGAGAGCAGCGGCGCCACCTGAAAGCCGTCGACAACGATGACCGTGCCGCCGCGCAGCAGGGGGGCCAGCGCATGGTCGGTCGAGGCCATGTGGAACAGCGGCGCCCACGCCACAAAGGATTCATCATGCGCGATATTGAGTTCCGAAGAAAACACCAGCGCCCGGGCGATCATCGCGCGATGCGAGATAACGGCCCCCTTCGGCAGGCCGGTGGTGCCGCTGGTATAGAGGATGACGAGGCCATCCTCCGGCTCGGCGGCTATCGGAAGAGGTCGCCCATCTTCCTGCTGCAGGGCGCGTTCATAGTCGTCGCCGAGCGACAGAACGTTGCGAACAGTAAACCCGCCGTTGAGCGGCGCGGCCAGTTCCGCCTCGGTAATCAGGAGCTTCGGTGAAACCAGGTCAATGCAATACGTCAGTTCGCGCTTCGACAACCGCCAATTCAGGCAGGCGGTGATGACGCCGAGTTGTCCGGCGGCCAGTTCGATTTCGAGATATTCCGGGCGGTTGCGCGACAGCAATGCGACCCGATCGCCGCGCGTCAATCCGTAGCGGGCGAGCATGGCGGCGGCGCGATTGACCCGGTCGTCCAGTTCACCGTAGCTGAGGCGCCGTTCGCCGCACTCGATTGCGAGCGCGGAAGGCTGGATCGCGGCGCGGGCGCGAAACAGGCTGCCTACCGTCGAGCTGGTGCCGGCGGCGGTCATCGGCGACCGATTTGGCCCGTCATTCATTTTCTTCCTCCCGTCCGGCATCTTCCGTTCCGCACCAGACTATATGAAGCGCTTTACCACGCCCCGGCAAGCCACCCGAGAGAGCATCGATGTGTTGGCAAGGTCTCGGCGGGCAAGTCGGCGCTTGCGGCGCCGCGCGATCCCACCTAAAATTCTAACATCTGTTCGAAAAAATTCCATAGCTGGTTGTTTGCTTTTTTTGGCGGCGACCAACTCTCACCGGCCTGCTGCGTGCCTTCGCCCACAACAGGCCATCGACCGACGAGGATGCTGATGTCGAACCGTTATGCCGCCTACACCAAGCTGAAGCTCGATTATCCCTCGAAGCGGATCCTTCGGATCACCTTCGACCGGCCGGAAACCTACAATTCGGTCGATGCGGAAACCCACACCCAGATCACCAATATCTGGCGCGACATCAACGACGATCCGGACATCAATGCAGTGATCGTCACCGGCGCGGGCAAGGCATTTTCCGCCGGCGGTGATTTCGAGCTGATCAAGAGCCTGCTCGATAATCCGGTCGCGCGCATGGCGACCTGGAAGGAAGCGAAGGATCTCGTCTACAATGTCATCAACTGCAACAAGCCGATCATTTCCGCTATCAACGGCGTCGCGGTCGGCGCGGGCCTCGTCGTCGGCATTTTGGCGGACGTCTCGATCTGCGGGAAATCCGCCAAGATCGTCGATGGCCACACCCGACTCGGCGTCGCCGCGGGCGACGTCGCCTGCATCATCTGGCCGCTGCTCTGCGGGCTGGCGAAGGCGAAATACTATCTTTTGACCTGCAAGCCTCTGTCGGGCGAGGAAGCCGAGCGCATCGGGCTGGTGTCGCTCTGCGTCGAGGATGCCGAGTTGCAGAAGATCGCGCTGGAAACCGCGGAAGATCTTGCCACCGGCGCGCAGAGCGCGATCCGCTGGACCAAGTACTCGCTCAACAACTGGCTGCGCGTGAACGGGCCGCTGTTCGACACCTCCACGGCGCTGGAAATTCTCGGCTTCTCCGGACACGAGGCGCGCGAAGGCCTCGCCTCGCATCTCGAGAAGCGCAAGCCGTCATTCCCGCCGGAGTGTCCGGTTTAAGGCGAAAGCAGACGCCATCATTGCGAGCGCTCCTCGCAACGGCGCTCTCCGTCATGGCCGTGCTTGTCACGGCCATCCACGTCTTTCTTGCTGCAGTCCCGTTAAGCGTGGATGGCCGAATAAATCCGGCCATGGCGGCGGATGGTTGTTGTCGAGCGATCAGTTCGTCAACTGCCGACGCAGCGCGTCCACCGTCTCAGGATTGGCTAGCGACGACAGATCACCGGGGTCCCTGTTCTCGAACACCGCGCGCAACACGCGCCGCATGATCTTCAGGTTGCGGGTGCGCGGCAGATCATCGACGAAAACAATGCGCTCCGGACGGTAGGACGCGCCCATGCCCTTCACCAGCGCGCCCGATAATTCGTCCGCGACGCCTTGTTCGGCGACACCCGGCATCAGCACGCAGGCACAGACGATGGCCGATCCCTTCACCGGATGCGGAATGCCGAACACCGCGGCCTCCGCCACCTTGCCGGTGGCGACCAACAACCCCTCAAGCTCCGCGGGTCCGGTGCGCTTGCCGGAAATCTTGATGGTATCGTCGGAGCGGCCGAGAATGTAATAGAGGCCATCAGTGCCCTGCATGGCAAAATCGCCGTGCACCCAGATGCCCGGCAGCGTGCTCCAGTAATTGTCGATATAGCGCGCGTCGGCCTTCCACAGGCTTTTCGTCAGCCCGATGGAGGAGTGGCGCAGGATCAATTCGCCGACTTCACCCGGCGGCACCTTGTTGCCGTTAAGATCGACGATATCGGCGCCGACACCCAGCGCCGGCCGGGAGAACGAGCCGGGATTCATCGGGTGGTTCGGTGTGCCGAGGAAGATGCAGCCGCCGACTTCGGTGCCGCCGGAAATATTGATGATCGGCAGCCGCCGCTTGCAGACATGCTCGAAGAACCATTGCCATGGCGCGGCGGTCCACGCCTCACCGCCGGAGGTCGTCATGCGCAAGCTGGAGAGATCGTAGTTCTCCACTTCCTCGCCATAACGCATCAGGCTGCGAACGATGGTGGGCGAGACGCCGAGATAGCTGACGCGATGATCCTGGATCAGCCGCCAGAACCGCCCCGTGTCCGGATAATCCGGCGTGCCCTCGGCCACCAGCAGGCTGGCGCCGGCGAAACTCGGGATGCAGGCGGTCATCGCACCGACCATCCAGCCCATGTCGCTCATGAAGAAGAAGCGGTCGGTCGGCTTGAAGTCGCAGCAGATGATGATGTCGCGCGTCACCATCGAGCCGATGAAGCCGATCTGGGTCCAGACGCAGCCCTTTGGTTCACCGGTGGTGCCGGAGGTGTAGAGCAGGATTGCAGGCGCATCGGCCGGCATTTCGACGGTCGCGATGTCCCCGTCCTTGTTAGCGGTGATGTCGTGCCACCAGTGGTCGCGGCCGGCGCGCATCGGCGTCTCGATCGACAGGCCGCCGCGATCCGCCACGATCACAAGCTGGACGCTCGGAGCCTGCTCCAGCGCGGTATCGAGCACGGATTTCAGCGGCGCAGGCGTGCCGCGACGCCAGGTGCCGTTGGCGGTGATCACCGCTTTCGCTTCGCCGTGGTTGAGGCGGGAAATGATTGGCACGGGGCCGAAGCCGGAAAACAGCGGCAGCAGAATCGCACCGAGTTTCATCACCGCGAAAAAGGCGATGAACGTTTCCGGGAGGTTCGGCATGTAGAGCGCAACGACGTCGCCCTGACCGATGCCGAGGTCGCGCAAGCCTTGCGCGAGGCGGCTCACCTCGCGATCGAGATCGCGGTAGCTGAGAGTTCGCTGCTCGGTCTTGTCTTCGCCTTCCCACACCAGAAAAGTCTGGTCCCACACCGGCGTGTCGCGATGCTTGTCGATGCAGTTCAGCACGATATTGGTGGTGCCGCCGAAGCACCAGCGCGCCCACGGCTCACCGCGCGCGGTGTCCAGCATCTTGTCGTAAGGCTTGTAGAAGCGCACGTCGCAGAACTTGAACACCTGCTCCATCAGCCAGGCCGGATCGGCCTCGGCGGCGGCCGCGAGGCTGTCGTAATCCGCGTGCCCGGTGGCGCGCAGGAAGGCCGTCAGGTTGCTTTGCGCGACGAGGTCGGGGGTAGGTTCCCAAACGTAGGTATTGGCGTCGCTCATAGGCTGTCCTAGGCTGATTGAATTGCAGGTGTCAGATTACAATATCGCGCTCCTGCGATTGACAACAACCTATTTCTAACATCTGTTAGATTTGTAGTTCGCGAGCCGATCAGGGTGGTTCAGGTGACCGTTTCTCCTGCCGATTGTTTGAAGCCAACGTCGTTTGTCGACAGCGATTCCGCACCGGTGCGTGAGTTCACGGCGTCGGCCCTCCTCGGTTTTGAGAATGCATCTCCCACCGGGAAGGCGATTCGCCTGTTCGACGCCGTGCGCGACCGCATCAAGTACGATCCGTTCAACATCGGCATAACGCCATACGACTACCGCGCGAGCACCGTGGCCCAGCGTCCCTCGAACTACTGCGTGCCTAAGGCGATTTTACTGGCCGCGGTACTGCGCGCCGCCGGCATTCCGGCGGCTCCCGGATTCGCCGACGTGCGCAATCATCTCAACTCGGCAAAGCTTTCCGATCTGATGGGGACCGATCTTTTCATCTACCACGGCTATGTCGCGCTGTGGCTCGACGGTCAGATGTTCAAAGTCACGCCGGCGTTCAACACCGAACTGTGTCAGCGCTTCGGCGTGCGCGAACTGGTGTTCGACGGCAAGAGCGATGCGCTGTTCCACGAGTTCGACACGCAGAATCGTCGGCATATGGAATATGTCAACGACCGCGGCTGGTTCGTCGATCCGCCGATCGACCGGTTGCTGAAGGACTTCCACGAGACCTATCCGAAGCTCTGGGAGAAGGGCGTCTCGGCCGCCGATGCCGCGCCAGTCGAGTTCGCGCCGGATCGGTAAATGGTCGCGTTACCCGGAATTCGGACGCACGGCTATTTGTTGACCAATTTCGTCATGGCCGGAATCAATCCGGCCATGACGAACTCTAGCGAAAGAGACCACGTCTACTTTCCCGTCTCCTGCTTGGCGTACTGCACCGCGACGCGGCCGACTTTCTCGCGCGCGATCACCAGTTTCTGGATCTGCGCGGTGCCGTCGCCGATCTGCAGGCCCATCACGTCGAGATAGCGTTGATGGAACGGCAGGTCGGTGGTGTAGCCGTAATGTCCATGCGTCAGCAGGCACTGGTGGATGATATCGCACGCGGTCTTCGGCACGTACCATTTGCACATCGCAGCTTCGGCCGTATGGGGCAGGCGACGATCGCGCAGCGACAGCGTGTAGAAGCACAGCTGGCGCATCATGGTGAGCTGCGTCTCCGCTTCGGCGAGCGGAAAACTGACGCCCTGGAATTGGGCGATCGGCCGCTCGAATGCGGTGCGCTCGCGCGAGTATTGCCATGCCTCATCCACAGAGGCCTGCGCCGGGCCGATACATTCGAGGCCGATCAAGGCGCGGCTGTAGTCGAAGCCGGTCATGATTTTTGAGAAGCCCTTGTTCTCCTCCGCCATCAGGCATTCCGCCGGAACGTACACGTCGTCAAAGAACACCGAGCCGCGCCCGACCGGTTTGGTGCCGATGTCGTCGAAATGGGTGCGGGTGATGCCTTTCTGATTGAGATCGACGAAGAACGCGCTGACGCCGCGCGCGCCGTCTTCCACCTTGCCGGTGCGGGCGAAGATCACCGCCGCGTCGCACTGGTCGGCGCAGCTCATCGAGGTCTTTTCGCCGTTGAGGCGGTATCCGTTGCCGGATTTTTCCGCGCGCAGAATGAGATTGGCGGCGTCGGAGCCGCCGCGTGGCTCGGTGAGGCCGAGGCCGATGATGGCTTCGCCCCGCGTCACCTTCGGTAGCCATTCCTTCGCCACATCAGGCGTGGCGTGCTGCGCCACCATGCCGCCCATCAGCGAGGCCAGAAGCTGCACATAGCTGGCGTTGAAATCGGCATAGGCGATCTGCTCGATGATGAGGCCGGCGGTGACGCTGCTTTCGCCGAGGCCGCCATAGGCTTCCGGAATATCGACGCCGATCAGGCCGAGCGATCCCATCTCGGCAAGCATCGCGCGGTCGAGCCGGTGTTGGGTCGCACGCTTCTGATAATGCGGCGCCAGCTTCTCGGTGGCGAAGCGCTGTGCAGCCTCGCGAAACGCTTCCTGCTGCTCGTTCGGGGTATAGTCCAAGGGTGTCCTCGCGAAATCGCTTGATTTTCTTGGAAGCATTCTAACAACTGTTAGAATGTCCGCAACGTCAACGTGAGCCACGCCCATGCAAGCCGATCCGGGTCTGTCGCGCTATCCTCATCTTTTGGCACCGCTGAAGGTCGCCGGAACGACATTGCGCAACCGGATCATCATGGGGTCGATGCACACCCGGCTCGATATGGAAGAGAACGGCGTGCAGAAGATGGCGGCCTTTCTTGCCGAGCGCGCGAAGGGTGAGGTCGGCCTGATCATCACCGGCGGCTATGCGCCGAACAGCGCCGGCTTGATCGAGCCGGGTGGGCCAATGCTGACCGACCGCGCGCAGGTGCCGGAACTGCGGCGGATCACCGAGGCGGTGCATCGCTACGACAGCAAGATCTGCCTGCAAATCCTGCATTCCGGCCGCTACGCCAAGCAGGAGGAATGTCTCGGGCCGTCCAGCATCCGCTCGCGCATCAACCGCTACACGCCGCGCGCGATGACGGGCGAGGAGATCGAGCAGACCATCGCGGATTACGTGCGCTGCGCGGCGCTGGCGCAGGAAGCCGGGTTCGACGGCGTCGAGATCATGGGCTCGGAAGGCTATCTCATCAACGAATTCACCGTGCTGCGCACCAATGATCGCACCGACGAATGGGGCGGCTCGGAGGAGAACCGTCATCGCCTGCCGGTCGAACTGGTGAAGCGGGTGCGTGCGGCCACCGGAAACAACTTCATCCTCATCTATCGCATCTCGGCGTTGGACCTCGTCGAAGGCGGCGCGACCGGCGACGAGATCGACCGGCTGGCGCAGCGCGTCGAGTCCGCGGGCGCGGATATTCTCAACACCGGCATCGGCTGGCACGAGGCGCGGGTGCCGACCATCGCTTACCCGATCCCACGCGGGGCGTGGCGCTTTGCCGCGGCGCGGATCAAGCGCGCGGTGAAAATTCCGGTGGTGGCGTCGAACCGCATCAACACGCCGGAACTCGCCGAGGAGGTGATCAGTTCCGGCGACAGCGATCTGGTGTCGATGGCGCGGCCGATGCTGGCCGATCCGTTCTTCGCGAAGAAGGCGCGCGAGGGAAAGCCGGAAACGATCAACACCTGCATCGCATGCAACCAGGCGTGCCTCGATTTCATCTTCTCCGATCGCAGCGCGACTTGTCTGGTCAATCCGCGCGCCTGCCGCGAGACGCTGTTCGAGGAAGGGCCGGCGGCGCGTCCGCGCAAGGTGGCGGTGGTCGGCGCCGGCGCCGGCGGTTTGGCCGCGGCGGCGGAGGCCAGCCGGCGAGGCCATCAGGTGACATTGTTCGAAGCCGCGGATCGTATCGGGGGCCAGATCAATCTGGCGCGCGCGGTGCCTGGCAAGGTCGAGTTCGACGAGATGCTGCGCTACTATAGCGGCCGCATCGAGGCCGGGCAGGTCAACTTGCGCTTGAACACGCCTGTTTCGAAAGCGGACCTCGCCAACGAAGGTTTCGATGCGGTGGTCGTCGCGTCCGGCGTGCATCCGCGCGTGCCGGCCATTCCCGGCATCGATCACCCGAGCGTCGTCGTCTACAGCGATCTCCTCAGCGGCAAGCGCAAGGCCGGCCGTCGTGTCGCCATCATCGGTGCCGGCGGCATCGGCTTCGACGTCGCCGAATATCTCTGTCACTCGCAACCCGGTGAGGCGCCGAAACACCGCGCGCTCGATCTGAAGGATTTCCAGCGCGAGTGGAATATCGATGCGACGCTCTCGCAGCCCGGTGGCCTGTCCGGCGATCCATTGGCGCCGCGCGAAGCATCGCGCGAGATCACCATCCTGCAGCGCAAGGCGTCGCGTCCCGGTGCGGGGCTCGGCGTCTCCACCGGCTGGATTTTGCGCTCGAGCCTCGCCAAACGCGGCGTCAAACTGCTGGCGGGCGTGAGCTATGACCGAATCGACGATGCCGGGCTGCATATCACCGTCGATGGCACGCCGCAGGTGCTCGCGGTCGATACCATCGTGATCTGCGCCGGGCAGGACTCCAATCGCAGCCTTTATGACGAGCTGCGCGCCAGCGGCATCGAGGCGCATGTCATCGGTGGCGCGAAAGAGGCCGCCGAACTCGATGCCATGCGCGCGATCGATGACGGCGTGCGAGTGGGGCAGGCGCTGTAGGAGAGGCGGTGTCATTGCCGGGCTTGACCCGGCAATCCATCCGTTTCCAAGAAGATGGATGGACGGATCAAGTCCGCGCATGACGACCGATCATCCATCAAAAGCAGGAAGACTCTAACCTTTCCCCGGCAAGCCGTCCCCGCGTTCGCGCGCGGCGAATTTCATCATGTCGATCATCTGTCGCGCGTCGTGGGCGAGATGCAGCGTCTCCCCGCCGTCGATGTACCATTCCTCGCCGGTGACGAATTTGCCGAGCGGCGAGGCGAGGAAGATGATCGCGGCGGCGATGTCCTCGACGTCGCCCATATGGCCCATGATGTTGCGGTTGAGCTTGAGCCACTGTTCCGGCGCGATCGGATAGTGGCCCATGCCCTCGGTCTTTACCGTGCCGGGCGCGACGCAGTTGAGCCGGATGCCGAACTCCGCCCATTCGAATGCCAGCGTTTTCATCATCGCCAGCACGCCGCCGCGCGCGGCCGCGGTGTGAACGAAGCCGCTGAGCCCTGAGCGCACGCAGGCGGTCACGAACACGATGGAGCCGCCGTTCTCGAACATGAAATGATCGGCGACGGCTTTGGTCATCTGCCACGAGCCGACCAGGTTGTTGCGGATGACGGTTTCGAAACCTTTATTGTTCAAGTCGCGCGCCGGCGTGACGAATTGCCCGCCGGCATTGTTGACGAGAATGTCGAGTTTGCCGAATTCCTGACGGATACGCGCCATCGCCGCCTCGATCTGCTCGGGCTGGCGGATGTCGCCGGAGATTGCGATGGCCTCAAAGCCGGCCTCGCGGATGACGCGGGCGCAATCCTCGATCGGCTCGGGCCGTCGGCCGAGCACGACAATCTTGGCGCCCGATTGCGCCATTTCCAGCGCGGTGGCGCGGCCCATCCCGGTGCCGCCGCCAGTGACAAGGGCAACCTGATCCTTCAACAGGTCGGGGGCGAAGCGCATTTTGGCTGTGAGTTGCATGGCGATCCTGAGGTTGAACGTTGCAGTTTGAGGTCGCGGCCAAGGCCAGTTTGAGATAATCTAACAGATGTTAGAATTTGCGAAAGGGTTCCTGATGCCGGAGAATGCGCCGATCCGCTATGCCGTCGAGGACGGCATCGCCACCGTCACCATCGATCGTCCCGAGCGCAAGAATGCATTGTCCGTCGAGGCCATGAACGGCCTGACGGAGGCATGGGCCCGCGTCGAGACCGACAAGGATGTGCGCGTCGTCATCCTCACGTCGGCGGATTGCGGCGTGTTCTCGGCCGGGCTCGATCTCAAGCAAGCCGCCGAGATTCGTGCGCGCGACGGCGTCGACATCCTCACCTTGATGCGCGACCCGATGCAGGCGGCGATGCGCAACGTCACGAAACCGATCATCGCAGCCATGACAGGATCGCTGATGGCCGGCGGCATGCTGCTGGCGATCAAGTCGGACCTGCGCGTCGGCCTGCGCGGCACGCGCGCGGGCATCACCGAGGTCAAGATGGGGCGCGGTTCGCCGTGGGCGGTGCCGCTGCTCTGGATGCTGCCGCAGCCGGTGGTGATGGAACTGGTGCTGACCGGCGAGACCGTGCCGATCGAGCAACTCGCGAGCTATGGCTTCCTGAACTATCTCGAGGACACGCCCGACGCAGTGCGCGCCCGGGCGCTGCAACTGGCGCGGAAGATCGTCGAGGGAGCACCGCTCTCGGTGAAGGCCGCGAAGGGGAGCGTGCTGGCGGCGATGGATCTCGGCCTCGAGAAGGGACTGATCGAGGCCGGCCGGCTTCACGAAGAGGTCTATGCCAGCCAGGACGCCATCGAGGGGCCGAAGGCGTTCGCCGAAAAGCGCAAGCCGAACTGGCAGGGGCGGTGAAGCAATCCAGCCTTACTTCATTGCTTTCGGGGTTGCTTCGCTCTGTTTGTAATAACGGTGACGGTCTGCGCTCATCTCCGTCATGCCCGTGCCTGTCGCGGGCATCCACGTCTTTCTTCCAACAATCTACAATAGCACTTAAGACGTGGATGGCCGGGACAAGCCCGGCCATGACGATAAATATAAGTGCTTCGAGCGGGAAGCCTTACCGCTTCACGCCATCGAAAATGATAGACTCCGTCCGGCGCGCCAGCTTCTGCACGGCGTCCTTCTTGCTGAGGTCGAACCATTCCACTGTCCAGTTCAGCGCGCCGAGAACGAAGATGCGCAGCGGGATGAGTTCGATGTCGGAACGGATTTCGCCGGCCTTCTGTGCGTCCGAGAGCAGGCGGTCCCAATAGCGCGCATAGGCACGGCGGATGGCGCGGTGCGGGCCTTTGAGCCGTTCCGGCAACTGGCCGTAGATGCGGATATTGGCCGACGTGAAATCGCTGGCGTCGTGCAGCGCGACGAGATGCGCTTCGATGGCCAGCGCGATCTTCTGGCGATGCGTGATGTCACCGGCCTGCTTGAGCTTCAGCTTCACGCCGTTGAAGACGCGGCGCAGGCCCTCGTCCAGCACCTCGTCGAGGATCGCATCCTTGGAGTCGAAATAATAATAGATGCTGCCGGCCTGGATTTCGGCAAGATCCGCGATCTGCCGCAGCGTCGTCGCCGAGTAGCCCTGCCGACGGAACAGCTTGGCCGCCGATTCGAGAATCGCCTCGCGCGATTTCTGCGACTTCGACGCAGTGGATGCATCGGCCGCCTCGCGCGGCACGGCGTCGCCGCCGGTCGTCGGTCGGCGCCGGCGGGCGGTTGTGGATTTTGCTTTCGCGCGGTTGGTTGATTTGGCTGGCGGCATCGTCGGAAGCGGGCGGCTGGAATCTTGCGTCGTCCGTCGCCTCGGGGCCATGTTGTGCGGCTTCTCGGTTTCTAGGGATGACGAACTGAAAGAGCGGATGATCGGACGAGTTTAGGCCAGAATCCCGTCCTGCGCTACCGCGGCCTGTTGATGACGGTGTGCGAAGCGCGCTAAGCCTTGAGACCGCGGCGCCGGCGATCAGCGACTCCACGCAAGTGACCGGTCCGGTTTGCCGGCATCCTCGCGTGCAATGAACCATAGACCAAGGAAGGGCGCCAGCCGTGGCCAAGAGCCCGTTCTACAATGCTGATCATCTGGCTTTTCGCGATGTGGTGCGCCGCTTTGTCCAGAACGAGATCGAGCCTTACGCCACCGAATGGGACGAGGCGGGGACGTTTCCGCGCGAACTCTACCGCAAGGCGGCGGAGATCGGCCTGCTCGGGCTCGGCTTCCCCGAGGAATATGGCGGTACGCCGGTCGACAATTTTATGTGGATCGTTGCGGTGCAGGAACTGGCGCGCGCCGGCGCCGGCGGTGTCAGTGCGAGTCTGAAGAGCCATTCCATCGGCGCGCCGCCGATCGCCCGCGCCGGCACGCCGGAGTTCAAAGCCAAAGTACTGCCGGAAATTCTTTCAGGCGAAAAAATTTCGGCGCTCGCCATCACCGAACCGAGCGGCGGGTCCGATGTCGCCAACCTGCGCACCAGCGCGCGGCGCGACGGTGATGTTTACGTCGTCAATGGCGAGAAGACCTTCATCACCTCGGGGATGCGCGCGGATTATATCACGACTGCGGTGCGAACCGGCGGGCCGGGTCCGAGCGGCGTCAGCCTGCTGGTGGTCCCGGGCGATACGCCGGGCCTGTCGCGGACGCCGCTGAAGAAGATGGGCTGGTGGGCTTCCGACACCGCAACCTTGCATTTCGACAATTGCCGCGTGCCGGCCGGGAATCTGCTCGGCGAGGAGGGCGCCGGCTTCAAGATCATCATGCACAATTTCAACAGCGAGCGCCTCACGATGGCGGCCGGCTGCACCGCGGCGGCGCGGGTCTGTCTTGATGAGGCGATCGATTACGCCAAACAGCGTCATACCTTCGGCAAGCCGCTGACCCAGCATCAGGTGATCCGGCACAAGCTCGTCGATATGGCGCAGCGTGTAGCGGCGTCGCAGGCGATGCTGGAAATGCTGGCGTGGCGGCTCGATCAAGGCGAAAACCCGGTGGCCGAAATCTGCATGCTGAAGAACCAGGCGACCCAGACCATGGCGTTCTGCGCCTCGGAAGCCGTGCAGATTTTTGGCGGCGCCGGTTACATGCGCGGCGTCAAGGTCGAGCGCATCTACCGCGAGGTCAAGGTCAATGCGATTGGCGGCGGTACCGAGGAAATCATGAAGGACCTCGCCAGCCGGCAAATGGGGCTATAACAGAACGAGAGGAACGATCGAGGATGCTGTTCACCGCCGAGCACGACGAACCGCGCCGCATCTTGCAGCGGTTCATCGCCAATGAGATCAATCCGCATGTCGACGAGTGGGAGGATGCCGGCATCTTTCCGGCGCATGAACTGTTCAAGAAGCTGGGCAATCTCGGCTTCCTCGGGCTCAACAAGCCGGTGGAGTATGGCGGGCAGGGCCTCGATTACAGCTATGCCCTGATGATGGCCGAAGAACTTGGCGCCATTCGTTGCGGCGGCGTTCCGATGGCGATCGGCGTGCAGACCGACATGGCGACCCCGGCACTGGCGAAGTACGGCTCGGACGAGGTGCGTCGCGAATTCCTGGCGCCCTCGATTTCCGGCGACATGGTGGCCTGCATCGGTGTCTCCGAGCCCGGAGCCGGCTCGGACGTTGCCTCGATCAAGACCAATGCGCGCTCGGACGGCGACGACTACGTCATCAATGGCGGCAAGCTGTGGATCACCAATGGCACCCAGGCCGATTGGATCTGCCTCCTGGCAAATACATCGGATGGCCCGGTTCACCGCAACAAGTCGCTGATCTGCGTGCCGATGAAGAGCAAGGGCGTCACGGTGGCGCGCAAGCTCGACAAGATGGGCATGCGCTCTTCCGACACCGCGCAGATCTTTTTCGAGGACGTGCGGGTGCCGAAACGCAACCGGATCGGCGAGGAAGGGCAGGGCTTCACGTACCAGATGGTGCAATTCCAGGAGGAGCGGCTGTGGGGCGCTGCCGCTGGCCTCAAGGCGCATGAATACATCATCGAGGCGACCATCGAATACACCCGCAACCGCAAGGCATTCGGGCAGAGCATCCTCGACAATCAGGTGGTGCACTTCCGCCTGGCGGAGCTGCAGACCGAAGTCGAATTGCTGCGCTCGCTGATCTATCGCGCGGCCGAAGCGCTGGTTGCCGGCGAGGACGTCACCAGGCTCGCCACTATGGCGAAACTGCGGGCCGGGCGGCTCAACCGCGAACTGAACGATGCCTGTCTGCAATACTGGGGCGGCATGGGCTTCATGAATGAGACCCCGGTGAGCCGCGCCTATCGTGATGGCCGCCTGACCTCGATCGGCGGCGGCGCGGATGAAGTGATGCTGTCGATCCTCTGCAAGATGATGGGTACGTTGCCGGGTGCGAAGACCAAGAAGGTGGAGGCGAAATGATCACGCTCTATCACTGTTTCGGCGCGCGCTCGTTCCGTCCGCTGTGGATGCTGGAGGAGCTGGGGCTCTCTTATGAATTAAAGATGTTGCCGTTCCCGCCGCGCGTGCGGGCGAAGGAATATCTCGCCATCAATCCGCTCGGCACCATTCCGTTCTTGATCGATGGTGAAACCAGGATGACGGAGTCCTCCGGCATCTGCCACTATCTCGGCACCCGTTATGGTCCGACGCCGCTGATCGTGGGCATGGACGAGCCGGCCTACGGCGCTTTTCTCAATTGGATGTATTTCAGCGACGCCACGCTCACATTCCCGCAGACGCTGGTCCTGCGTTACGGTGAACTCGAGCCGGAGGAGCGGCGCAATCCGCAGGTCGTGCAGGATTATGCCAAGTGGTTTCTTGGCCGGCTGCGCGCCGTTGAGACGGCGACCGGGGAGGCCGAAACGCTCTGCGCCGGACGCTTTACCGCCGCTGACATCGTCAACGGCTACGCGCTGCGCCTCGCGCAGAATATCGGGCTCGCGAAAGACTTCGGCCCGAACGTTGCCGCCTATTGGCAACGCCTGCAACAGCGCGAGGGCTATCAGCGCGCGGTGGCCGCCGAAACCCGCGCCAGTGAAGAACAGAAGGTTCCACGGCGGACCTGAAGCCGCTTCGCGAAAATACTTCGCGGCGTCCGCGCATCACGGCGGTTGATTGACGCGGGCCACCCCCTCGCGATGCTTCGCCGCAGGTGCTCCGGCGCGTCCAGACCGGCATCGTTCGGCGGTGACTTCCGATGTGGTTGCTGTATGCTCGCATGCTCCCAAAGAGGCCGCCCCGCGAGGCGGCCCGACAAGCAACGGCATCCCCGGAGGGAACAGGATGGACGACGGCGCTCGCCCGGCTTCAGGACATCTGATGTTGATCAGTCCGGAGCGGGTATTCTATGCCGGTCTGCTCGGCAAGCCGCGGCAGCGGACCAGCGGCGGTTTAAATATCTATGTCGCCCTGCATGGAGAGCTCAGCGTCGTTCAGGGCAGTACGACCACGCGTGGCGAGATGGTCGTGGTTCCGCCCTATACCGTGCACAGCGTCGAAAGCGATTATCCTTCGACCGTCTGTATCGTGATCGAGCCCGAAACGGTGTTGCCCCCGGTCTTAGCGGCGCTGGCGCGGCGGCTGACCGGCCCGGGCGGCGAGGCGCTGGCGGCGCGCATTCGCGGCGCCTATGAGGCGTTGCGCATCACGGGGCGCCGCGACGGCTTCACCACCTGCGAGTTCGATACCATCTTTTTCGGCGAACGGCTGGCGGCGCGGCCGCTCGACCCGCGCATTTGCAACGCCATCGCCCGCATCTGCGAATTCTCGAATGTCAACGTCAACGCCGCCGAATGCGCCGCTGCGGTCAACCTCTCGCAGTCGCGCTTCCTGCATCTGTTCAAGGAGCAGACTGGCGTCTCGTTCCGCGCTTTCCGGGCCTGGAAGCGGGCGCGCCATCTGCTGCACTACGTCAACGAGAATATCAATCTCGCGCACCTCGCGCAGGATATCGGTTATCCGGATTCGACCCATTTCAGCCATTCGATCCGCCGTTTCTACGGATTGAAGCCGCGCGCGATCTTCATCGGGTCGCGCGATCTGGCGATCTATCGCAGCGATGCCTCGATCGGCCTCGGGCTGCGTTCCGGCAAGTCCTGACACGCGCGCAATAGCCGCTTGACGCAAGAAGCCGCCGAAGCGGTTTCGCATCATGCCTTCACGGATCCGCCGACCCATATTCGGCAGGCAAATGAGGGCTTTCCCGGCATGAGCGACAAGGTCGTCATCACTTGCGCGTTGAATGGCGTGCTGACCGATCCCAAACAGCACCACGTGCCGGTCACGCCGGAAGAAATGGCGCGCGAGGCCAAGGCGGCCTATGACGCCGGCGCCAGCGTCATGCATATCCACCTGCGGCAGCAGGCGCCGAACAAAGGCCATCTGCCATCGTGGGAGGTCAGCGTTTCGCGCGAGATTCAGCAGGCGATCCGGGAAGCTTGTCCCGGTGTCATCATCAATCACACCACCGGCACCTCGGGCCCGGAATATTCCGGGCCGCTCGCCTGCGTGCGCGAGACCAAACCGGAAATGGCGGCCTGCAATGCCGGCTCTCTGAATTACCTGAAAGTGAAGGCCGACAACACCTGGGCCTGGCCGCCGATGATGTTCGACAATGCGGTGGAGAAGGTGCAGGACTTCCTCGATGCGATGAAGGACGCGAACACGCTTCCGGAATTCGAATGCTTCGATGTCGGCATCGTGCGCTGCGTCGGCATGTATCGCCAGACCGGCATGTATGCAGGTCCGCTCGAATACAATTTCGTCATGGGTGTCGCGTCGGGCATGCCGGCCGATCCGGAGCTGCTGCCGATCCTGCTCAGGCTCAAGCTGCCCGAGGCAAACTGGCAGGTCACCGCGATCGGCCGCGCCGAGATCTGGCCGTTGCATCGGCGCTGCGCCGAACTCGGCGGCCATTTACGGACCGGTCTCGAGGATACCTTCTATCGGCCGGATGGCAGCAAGGTGACATCGAACGGTCAATTGATCGAAACCATGGCGCAATATGCCCGCGAGGCGGGTCGCTCCATCGCCAGCCCGGCTGAGGCGCGGCAGATTTTTGGAATTCGGAACGAGGCTTGAAATAGCAGGGGTCAGCGGCCGCAGAGTCGCGATCTCGCATCATCGGGAGGAGGATATCATGAGCAATCTGGAAGCCACCGGCGGGGTACCGGGTCCGGGCCGTATCGGCCGCGTCGCCGTCGGCGATCTCTTGAAGCGTGCGGCGCGCCGCTTTCCTGACCGCATCGCGCTGACCGAAGGCGCGCGCCATGTCACCTATACCGAGCTGGAGCGCGACGCCAATCGCTTCGCCAATTATCTCGTGTCACGCGGGCTCAAGCCGGGCGACAAGATTTCGACCATCTGCAACAACTCGGTCGAGTTCGTCAAAGCGCTGTTCGGTATTCATCGTGCCGGACTGGTGTGGGTGCCGATCAACACCATGCTCGGCCCCGACGATATGAGCTACATCCTCGATCATGCCGGCGTCCGCTTCGCGCTGATCGATGACAATTTGCACGCGCAGCCCGATCGCCGCGCAGCGCTGGAGCAGCGCGGCATCGGATTGATTGCCGTCAATCTTGCCGGTAAGGCGAAAGAGCAGGGGCTCGAGGAGTTCAACGCGCTGCTCGGAGGCCAATCCGACATCGAGCCGGAGATTGCCTTCGACGACCGCGATCTGGCGATGATCATCTATACCAGTGGCACCACGTCGCGGCCCAAGGGCGCGATGCATTGCCATCTCGCGGTGGTCATGGCGGCGATGAGCAACGCGATCGAGATGCATCTCGACCGCAATGACGGCATCACCGGGCAATTTCCTCTGTTCCACTGCGCCGCGCACGTTTTGCTGCTGACCTATCTCGCGGTCGGCGGCAAGATGGCGCTGATGCGCGGGTTCGATCCGGTCGCCTGCATGGAAGCGATCCAGCGTGACAAACTGTCGATCTTCATCGGCCTGCCGCTGATGTATCAGGTGATCCTCGATCATCCGCGGCGCAAGGAGTTCGATCTATCGAGCCTGCGGACCTGCATCTACACCATGGCGCCGATGCCGCGCCCTCTGCTGGAACGATGCATCGCCGAACTCTGCCCCAACTTCGTGCAGCCGAGCGGCCAGACCGAAATGTATCCGGCGACCACGATGTCGCAGCCGGATCGGCAGCTCAAGCGTTTCGGCAATTATTGGGGCGAGTCGATGATCGTCAACGAGACGGCGATCATGGATGACGACGGCAACCTGCTGCCGCGCAATCAGGTCGGCGAGATCGTGCATCGCGGCCCCAACGTCATGCTGGGTTACTACAAGGACCCGAAGGCGACGGAGGAGGCTCGCAAGTTCGGCTGGCATCATACCGGCGATCTCGGCCTGATCGACGATCACGGCGAGGTGCTGTTCCTCGACCGCAAGAAGGACATGATCAAGTCCGGCGGCGAGAACGTCGCGTCCGTCAAGATCGAGGAAACGTTGATGGCGCATCCGGCGGTGCTCGCCGCCGCGGTGGTCGGCCTGCCGCACCCGCAGTGGGGCGAGGCAGTCTCGGCTTTCATCAAGCTGAAGCCCGGCGCGCAGGCGGATGAAGCATCGATCATCGAGCATTGTCGCAAGCATCTCGGCGGTTTCCAGGTGCCGAAGTTCGTCAAGCTGCTTGACGAAATGCCGATGACGGCCACCGGCAAGCTGCGCAAGGTCGAATTGCGCCAGCAATACACCGATCATTTCGCGCAGGGCTGATGGCATCGATGCGCGAGGCTGCCATCACCCGCGGCGTCATGGCCGGATTTATTCCGGCCATCCACGTCTTGCTGAGATGTAACAAAATCGTGGATGGCCGGGCATAGGCGAGGGAAGCGACGCCGTTCTTTGAACGGCTATGTCCGGCCACGACGGAAAGCAGTGATGCCGTTGGCATCATGGTAGTTCTGGAGAAACGTTTGTACCATGGCAGTCATTGAATCGACCATCGCCACCGGCAGCGCCGGCTTCAAGGCCAACCGCGACGGCATGCTGGCGCTGATCGAGCGGATGCGAATGCTGGAGGCGCGCAGCCGCGCCAAGTCTGCTGCCGCCAAGGACCGTTTCCATAAGCGTCACCAGTTGCTGCCGCGCGAGCGTGTGGCGCTGGTGCTTGATCCCGGCGCGCCGTTCCTCGAACTCTCGACGCTCGCCGGCTACATGTTCGACGTGCCGGATCCGGACAAGAGCGCGCCCGGCGGTGGCCTCGTTGCCGGCATCGGCTTCGTCTCCGGCATCCGCTGCATGGTCAGCGCCAACGATGCCGGCATTGATGCCGGCGCGTTGCAGCCCTACGGTCTCGACAAGACCTTGCGGGTGCAGGAACTGGCGCTGGAAAACCGGCTGCCTTACGTGCAACTGGTGGAGAGCGCCGGCGCAAACCTCCTGCGCTACCGCGTCGAGGATTTCGTGCGCGGCGGCAACATTTTTCGCAATCTGGCGCGGCTGTCGGCGGCGGGATTGCCGGTGGTCACCGTGACCCACGGCTCGTCGACGGCGGGCGGCGCCTACCAGACCGGGCTATCGGACTATATCGTCATGGTGCGCGGCCGCACCCGCGCGTTCCTTGCCGGGCCGCCGCTGCTCAAAGCCGCAACGGGCGAGATCGCCACTGAAGAGGAGCTCGGCGGCGCGGTGATGCACACCAGCATCTCCGGCCTCGGCGATTATCTCGCCGAGGATGACCGTGACGCGTTGCGGATCGCGCGCGACATCATGGCCGGGCTCGATTGGGATCGGCCGCAAGTCGACCACAAGCGCATCGAGGCCCGGCCGCCACGCTACGACGCCGAGGAGCTGCTCGGCATCATGCCGATGGACCACAAGCGCCCCGTCGATATGCGGCAGGCCATCGCACGTTTCGTCGACGATTCCGACTTCGTCGAGTTCGGCCCGGATTACGGCCCGGCCACAGTGTGCGGGCAGGCGCGGATCGAAGGCCATGCCATCGGCATCATCACCAATAACGGGCCGCTCGATCCGGCCGGGGCCAACAAGGCGACGCATTTCATTCAGGCCTGTTGCCAGTCGCAGACGCCGCTGCTCTATCTCAACAACACCACCGGTTACATGGTGGGCAAAGCCTATGAAGAAGCTGGCATGATCAAGCATGGCTCGAAGATGATCCAGGCGGTGACCAGCGCCACTGTGCCGCAGATCACCATCTATTGCGGCGCGTCGTTCGGCGCGGGCAATTACGGCATGTGCGGGCGCGGCTTCCATCCGCGCTTCTGCTTCTCGTGGCCCAACGCCAAGACGGCGGTGATGGGCGGCGAACAGGCGGCCGAAACCATGGCCATCGTCACCGAGGCCGCCGCCGCCCGCAAGGGCACACCGGTCGAGCGCGACAAAATCGATGCGATGAAGGCGAAGATCACCGCGGTATTCGATGGCCAGATGGATGTGTTCTCGACCAGCGCGCGTGTGCTCGACGATGGCGTGATCGATCCGCGCGACACCCGCGCGGTGCTCGCCGAAGTGATGGCGATTTGCCGCGAGGGCGATGCCCGCACGCCGCATCGCATGCAGTTCTCGGTGGCGCGGCCATGAGTGGGGACGCAATCGTGAAGCTCACCCCGTTCCGCAAAGTCCTGGTCGCCAATCGCGGCGAGATCGCATTGCGCGTGATGCGCACCGCGCGCCGTCTCGGTTTCGCAACGGTCGCGGTTTATTCCGATGCCGACGCCGAGGCGCCGCATGTCCGCGCTGCCGATCAGGCGGTGCGGATCGGCGAACCGCTTCCGGCGCAATCCTATCTGCGCATCGACGCCATCATCGCGGCGGCGAAGGCGATCGGCGCGGATGCCGTGCATCCCGGCTATGGCTTCCTTGCCGAGAACGAGGATTTCGCCGCTGCATGTCGTGATGCTGGGCTGGTATTCATCGGCCCGTCGCCGGAAGCCATCGAATCGATGGGCAACAAGGCTGGCGCCAAGGCGATCATGCAGAAGGCCGGCGTGCCTTGCGTGCCGGGCTATCAGGGCGAGGACCAGTCCGATGCCACCATGGCGGCGGAGGCTGCGCGCATCGGCTTCCCGGTGATGATCAAGGCGGTGGCCGGCGGCGGCGGGCGCGGCATGCGGCTGGTGGAGAGTGCCGCCGCGTTCCCTGATCATCTGCGCAGCGCGCGCTCCGAGGCGCAGGGCGCGTTCGGCGATCCCACCGTCATTCTCGAGCGCGCCATCGTTGAGCCGCGCCACATCGAAATTCAGGTGTTCGGCGACCGCTACGGCAACGTCATTCATCTCGGCGAGCGCGACTGCTCGGTGCAGCGCCGGCACCAGAAGGTGATCGAGGAAGCGCCGTCGCCGGCGGTGACGCCGGAGTTGCGGACGCGGATGGGCGAGATCGCAGTCAAGGCGGTCAAGGCCATCGGCTACGAGGGCGCGGGTACGCTGGAGTTCTTGCTCGATGGCGCGGGCAACTTCTACTTCATGGAGATGAACACGCGCCTGCAGGTCGAACACCCGGTGACGGAAGCGATCACCGGGCTCGATCTGGTCGAGTTGCAACTGCGCATCGCGTCCGGCGAGCCGCTGGCGCTCAAGCAGGAGGACGTGCGCTTCTCCGGCCACGCTATCGAGGTGCGGCTGTGCTCGGAGGATGCCCGCCACGGCTTCATGCCGCAGTCGGGCCGCATGCTGGAATGGCAGCCGGCGGAGCATCTGCGCGTCGAGCACGCGCTGCACTCCGGCATTGTGATTCCGCCGTTCTACGATTCCATGATCGCCAAGGTGATCGCCCACGGCGCGACCCGCGACGAGGCCCGGCGCCGGCTGATCCATGGACTGGAGCAGACGGTGGCGTTCGGCGTCACCACCAATCAGGAGTTTTTGACCTCCTGCCTGCGCAGTGATGTGTTCGCCGAAGGCGGCGCCACCACCGCCTTCATTGGAAAACACCTCGACGAGTTGCTGGCGCGGCCGCCGGTTGCCGGGATCGCCAATGACGTGCTGGCGGCGCTGCTGCTTTACGTCACCGATCCGCACGCCGCGCCGTGGCGGCCGGGCCGTTCGCTGGCAACGACCTTCCCGATGCTGATGCGTTTTACCATCGATGGCGAAACCTGCGAGATCGAGATCGCGCGGACCCGCGAGGGCGATTACGCCATCGGCTCGAACGGAGAGGGCCGCCGCATCGACATTGCCGCGCTCGATGACGGCACAATCCGGATCAAGGCCGATGGCCTGACCGAGAGCGTGCGCTATCGCCGCGACGGCAGCGATCTCTACATCCTGCGCGATGGCGCGGTGCTGGCGGTCCATGATCTCACCCGTGCCGCGCCGGAACGCGCAACGGCGGGCGGCGGCGGCGACGGCAAGCTGCGTGCCGCACTCAACGGCCGCGTGGTGGCAGTGCTGGTTGGGCCTGGCGATGCCGTCAAGGCCGGGCAGCCGGTGGCGACGCTGGAGGCCATGAAGATGGAGCACGTGCATGTCGCGCCGGTTTCGGGCATCATCGCCGAACTCGGCGTCACCGAGGGCGAGCAGGTCACCACCGGCCATATCGTCGCGGTGATCGATCCGGCGAAAGACGCAGCGGCATAACCACAGGACACGGTAAAGGATGGCGGACAATTCGAGCGTACTACAGGAAAAGCGCGGGCAGGCTCTCTGGATCACCATCAACCGGCCGGAGAAGCGCAACGCGCTCAACGCCGAGGTGATCGCCGGCATCGCGCGCGGCTATCGCGCGGCGCATGACGATCCGGCTGTCCGCGTCATCGTGCTGACCGGGGCGGGCGACAAGGCGTTCTGCGCCGGCGCCGATCTCGCGAACACCGGCGGTGCGTTTGCCGCGATGGATTTTTCCAAGCCCAACGTCGACTATGCCGACCTGTTGCGGCTGGCGCAGAACGCCACCAAGCCGTCGATCGCGCGCGTCAACGGCGTCTGCATGGCCGGTGGCATGGGTCTTCTCTGCATGACCGACATGGCGGTGGCGACGGAGACGGCGATCTTCGGCCTGCCGGAGGTCAAGGTCGGCGTGTTTCCGATGCAGGTGATGAGCCTGTTGCAATCTCTCGCGCCGCGCCGGCTGATCAACGAATGGTCGCTGACCGGCGAGCCGTTCGACGTGCATGCCGCGCAGGCCGCCGGCCTCGTCAATCACATCGCGCCGGCCGGCGAACTCGACGCCAAGGTGGACTGGCTGATCGGCCGCCTCACCGACAAGTCACCGACCGCGATCCGCCGCGGCAAATACGCCATGCGCGCCATCGCCGCGATGTCGTTCGACGAGGCGATCGCCTACACCGAAAGCCAGATCGCACTGCTGGCGATGACCGAGGATGCCAAGGAAGGACTGAAAGCCTTCGGCGAGAAGCGAAAGCCGGTCTGGCCGGGGCGTTGAGGTTTCCCGGAGACGCGGCGAGCCGATAAAACAACGCGGGAGGACATCGATGTTGATGACGGAGCTGGTGCGCCGTGGCGCGGTCTATTTCGGACCGCGTACGGCCGTGATGTATGGTAACGACGCGCTCACCTTCACGCAGGTGGATCAGCTCTCGAACCAGATCGCTCACGTCTTCATCAATGCGCTTGGACTGGCCGTCGGCACCCGCGTCGGCCTTCTGCTGAACAATTCGGTGTTCACCATTCCGGTGGACTTCGGCTTCGCCAAGGCGCGACTGTCGCGGGTGCCGCTCAATGCGCGGCTCTCGGTGGCGGAGCAGCAGCAGATGCTGCAAGGCGCCGGCGTCGGCATCCTGCTGCATGGGACAGATCTCGCGGACCGCGCGCGCGAGCTGGCGCAGGCGATGCCGGGCTTGCGCACCATCAGTATCGGCGATGCCGCAAATCCGAACGATCTTTCTGCACTCGCGAGGGCTCAGCCGGCGACGCCGCCGGATCGCAAGCCCGAAGCCGACGACATCGTCATCACCATCTTCACGTCCGGCACCACCGGCAAATTGAAGGCGGTCGAGCACACCCAGGCGAGCTGGGCGGGGATGACGCTGAATATTCTCGAAAATCACGACGTGCGCGAAGGCGATATCATGCTGCACGCCGCCTCGATGATTCACGCCAGCGGCTGTTTCGTGCTGCCGTACTGGATTCGCGGCGGCACCGCGGCGGTGCTGCCGGGCTTCACCCCGGCATCCTATATCGATGCGGTGGAGCGCTGGAGGCCGACCGCGCTCAACATGGTGCCGACGATGCTCGGCATGTTGATGGACCAGCCCGGCATCGCGGAGGCCGATTTCAGCTCGGTGCGCTCGATCATCTATGGCGCGTCGCCGATGCCGCGTCCGACCATCGACCGCGCGCTGAAATTGTGGGGCCCGCGCTTTCTGCAATATTACGGGCAGACCGAGGCCCCGGTCTTCATCACGCATCTGACCAAGGAGGATCACGTCGGGCCCGGCGCGGAGCAGCGCCTCGCGGCCTGCGGCCGCCCGAGCATCGATTGCGAAATCCGCCTCGTCGACGAGGACGGGAACGACGTGGCGCCGGGCGAGATCGGCGAAATCGCGCTGCGCTCGCCCTTCATGATGCGCGGCTATTTCGACGCGCCGGAGCTCAACGCGCAGATGGCGCTGCCGGGCGGTTTCATCCGCACGCGGGACGTCGGCCGCTTTGACGAGAACGGCTACCTTTATCTGGTGGACCGTACCTCCGACATGATCGTCACCGGCGGCTACAACGTCTACCCGCGCGAGGTCGAGGATGTCATGGCGGCGCATCCGGCGGTGCGCGAGGTGGTGGTGGTCGGCATCCCTGACGACAAGTGGGGCGAGGCGGTGGCCGCCTTCGTGGCGTTGCGTGCGGGCGAGAGTGCCGATGATGCGGCGCTCATGGCTTTCGCGCGTGAGCGGCTCGCCGGCTACAAGGTGCCGAAGTCGGTGCATTTCATCGACGAGGTGCCCAAGAGTCCCGTCGGCAAGTTGCTGCGCCGCGCGGTGCGCGATCCGTTCTGGAAGGACCGCGACCGCCGCATCGGATAGCGCCGATGCGCAAGCCGCTTTCGTCAGCATCCGTCAGCCGGGGAAGGGATCCTCATACGGAATCGGCGCGGTGGCGGCGTCGAGCCAGACCCGCGTTGCCTCGTCGACGTGAGGACGCACCGCCTGCCGCACTCGTGCGTGATAGTCGTTGACCCACTTCACTTCCTTCTTGCTGAACCGGCGGTCGATCAGGCGCCGGTCGATCGGCGCCAGCGTCAGCGTTTCGAAGCCGTTCATCGGCTTCTCGGCCCCCTCGATCTCGACAGGTATCACCAGTTCGAGATTTTCGATGCGGATACCGAAGGCATCGGCCTTGTAGTAGCCGGGCTCGTTGGAGAGGATCATGCCGCGCTTGAGCGGTGTGGTGCCGAGTTTCGAGATGCGGGCCGGACCTTCATGCACAGACAGATAGCTGCCGACGCCATGGCCGGTGCCGTGCTCGAAATCGAGGCCGGCCTGCCATAGAAACTGCCGCGCCAGCGTATCCAGTTGCGCGCCGGTGGTGCCGTCCGGAAACACCGCGCGCGCGATGGCGATGTGGCCGCGCAGCACGCGGGTGAAACGGTCGCGCATATCCTGCGTCGGCTCGCCGATCGCGATCGTGCGCGTCACGTCGGTGGTGCCGTCTTCATATTGCGCGCCGGAATCCACCAGCAGCAGATCGCCGGGCGCGATGCGGCGATTGCTCTTGCGGGTGACGCGATAATGGACGATGGCGCCGTTGGGGCCGGTGCCGGCGATAGTCGGGAACGACACGTCCTTGAGCGCGCCGGTCTCGCGCCGAAACGTCTCCAGCGCTTCGACCACGTCGATTTCGGTCAGCTTGCCGCTCGGCGCTTCGCGATCAATCCAGGCGAGAAAGCGCACCAGCGCCACGGCGTCGCGCTGATGCGCGGTGCGGGCGCCGGCGATCTCGACCGGATTCTTCGTCGCCTTCAACAGGCTGACCGGATCGCTGCCGCGCATCGCCTTGCCACCCGCCCTGGTGATGAGGCGACTCAAGGCGTCGGATGCGGTGGCGCTGTCGAGCGCGATGGATGCGCCGCCTCGCGCCAGCTCCGCCAGTTGCGAGGTCAGCGCGTCGGGCGTTGCGACATCGGCCTGCTGCTCGAGATAATCGCGCACGCTGTTCGAGAGTTTGCGTGGATCGATGAAGAGGGTCGGCCGCCCGTCCTTCGGCAGCAGCGCGTAGGACAGCGGCAGCGGCGTATGCGAAACGTCCGCGCCGCGAATGTTGAACGTCCACGCCACGGCATGGGAATCCGACAGCACCAGCGCATCGGCGCCGAGCCGGCTGATTTCCGCGCGGATTTGATTCAATTTATCGGTGGCCGGAACACCGGCGAACTTCGCATCATGAATCGCCACCGCGCCAAGCGGCGGCGCGGGGCGTTCCTGCCAGATCGCATCGACCGGATTGCGTTCCACCGCGACGAGGTCCGCGCCCGCTTTGGTGCAGGCGGCGGCGAGACGTTCCGCCGCAGCCGTTGTGTGCAGCCATGGGTCGAAGCCGAGCCGGTCGCCCCTGGCGAGATGTTTGGTGATCCAATTCTCCGGCGGCGGGTCGATCAGCGACTCCACCGTCCAGGCCTTGCCATCGACCTGCGCCGCAGCCTGCAGGGTGTAGCGGCCATCGACGAACACCGCGGCGGCATGTGGCAGGACCACCGCCATGCCGGCGGAGCCGGTGAATCCGGTCAGCCACGCCAGCCGTTCTTCCGAGGGTGCGACATATTCGTTCTGCTGCGCGTCGGCGCGCGGGATCACGAAGCCGGTCAATTTCTGCTGCGCCAGTTCGGCGCGGAACGCCGCCAGCCGCGCCGTCAGCGCGATGCCGCCTTCCGGATCCTCGAATGTCTGGAAATGAGCCTCAAACATGATTCCTCGGCGAATAGTTCGAACCAGACTTACATGTCATGTCGGCCGGCACTTGCAAATATCAGGTGCGTCATGAGCCTGCGGCGCAGCGGTCGCGAATGTCAAATCCGTTCCGTGGTTGTCTATGTATGGTCCGGAGGCGGACAAATCCTGCGGGTTTTACCCGAATCTCAGGACCGAATGTTGTCAATCCCGCGGAAGTTGGAATAGATTGACTGGCCCGCATCAGACGGGCTGGGCGGCATCGCCGTTGGCGGATACTCAACACAGTCGGGGAAGTGCCGGGAGCGCGTTCAACTCAGTCCGAACGATGAGGGATGACTTTGCCTGCCTTTACGTTTGAAAAACTGTCGGCGCCTCCTCCGCGCGCCTCAACGCCGGATGCCCTTCGAACGCGCGATGCGGAATCGGCCGCAGACATTCCGAAGCGAAGCACCTGGCGCCGTATGCTGGACCGCCTGAAGGTGCGGAGTGAGCCCGTGTCCCGCCGTCAGGGGTCCCGCAAGTCGGTTTAGCAACGAGCGAGCGATTTCCCGCCATCGGTTTGCAAACTCATCGGGCAGCAACCAGCGGCGATTGACCCGCTGCGGACGTCATCAGGGATGGCGCATCAACAGGCTGCACCAGCCGTCGACCTGCAGCCGTCGCTCCAGCACCAGACCGACGTCACGATAGGACGCGACGACGCCGCGCACATGCGGCGGCAGCAGGCCGGAGAGGATGACCAATCCGCCGGGCGCGAGATGCGCCGCCATGGCCGGCGCCATCTGCCGCAGGGGATTGGCGAGAATATTCGCAAGGATCAGATCGAACGGCGCGCGCGCGCGGAACGGCGGCGCGGCAAAACCGGTCGCGCAGATGGCCTCGATCAGTTGCCCCACGTTATTGAGTTTCGCATTGTCGTGCGCGACGCGCGTGGCCTGCGGATCGATGTCGCTGGCCAGCACCGGCGTCCGCAACGCCTTGGCCGCGGCGATCGCCAGCACGCCGGTGCCGGAGCCGAGATCCAGCACATGCGAGGGACGGCGGCGTTTCAGCACGTCGTCGAGCAGCAGCAGGCAGCCGCGCGTGGTGCCGTGATGGCCGGTGCCGAAGGCGAGCGCGGCCTCGATTTCAATGCCGAGCTTGTTGCGGCCGACCCGCGCGCGGTCGTGCCGGCCGTGCACCACAAAGCGGCCCGCGGCCACCGGCACCAGCCCTTCGAGGCTGGCTTTCACCCAATCCTTGGCTTCCACCGTCTGGAAGGTGAGGCCGTCCGCCACCGTTTGGTCAGTCGCGAGCGCAACGAGATGGCGGATCGCAGCCTCATCGGGAGCGGACGGGAAATGCAGCACGATATCCCAGACGCCGTCGGGCTTTTCGAAAGCCGCCACCGCGACCTCGCCGGGATCGAGGCTCTCCTCGAGAACGTCGGCGATGCTCCGCGCGCGGCGTTCGTCGCCGACGGTAAAGGTGGCGGTGATGCTCGGCGGCGTTTCACTGGCTATCATGGGGAAGACAAGAATTCCTGCGGGTCCCTTGTTCACATGCGATCCACAGGCAATTCAAGGGTTTTCCACTCCGTCATACAGGATGGGCAACGGCGCGGGGAAGGACTTTTCAACCCGGGGCTCCACCGGTTGCGGAGCGGAATATCCACAGGCTGAAACCGTTTTTTCAAACGGTTGTCCACAGGGATATCAACAGCTTTTTCGGCGTTCGGCAGCCGCGTTCAGGCGAAAAAGGCCCGGTGGTCCTGAAGGATGGCGCGGGCGGCATTGTGACCGGGCGCGCCGGTGACGCCGCCGCCGGGATGGGCCCCCGAGCCGCAGTGATAGAGGCCTTCAAGGGGTCCGCGGTAATCGGCATGGCCCAGCATCGGGCGTGCCGAGAACAGTTGGTTCAAGGTCAACGCGCCATGGAAAATGTCGCCGCCCAGCAGGCCGAATTCGCGTTCCAGATCGAGCGGCGACAGGATCTGGCGGCCGAGCACGCGCGCGGCGAAGCCGGGCGCATAGCGATCGACGGTGGCGATCATCAGGTCGGCGACGTCCTCGCGGTGATCGTCCCATGAGGAGCCATTCGGCAATTGCGGCGCGACGTGCTGGCAGAACAGGCTGGCGACGTGCCGGCCGGGCGGGGCGAGGCTGTCGTCGAGCGTGGAGGGGATCAGCATCTCCACCACCGGCGCGAGACTCCAGCCATATTCCCGCGCGTCCTGCCAGGCGCGATCCATATAGCCGAGGCTGGGCGCCATGATGATGCCGGCGGTGAGGTGATCGCCGGGGCCGGGCAGGGCGGTGAAGTCGGGCAGGTCCGCCAGCGCGACATTCATGCGGAAGGTGCCGGAGCCGTTCCGCCAGCGCTGGATGCGGGCCAGGAAATCCGGCGGCAGCGCTTCCTTTGCGATCAGACGGGTGTAGAGCAGCTTCGGATTGAGGTTGGCGGCGATATAGCGCGCGCGGAGACGGCGGCCGTCGTCGCGCACGATACATGTCGCGCGGCCGGCCTCGACGATCACTTCGCGCACGCCGGTGCCGGTTTCGATCTCGACGCCGTGGCTGCGCGCCGCGGCCGCCATCGCCTGCGTGATCGCGCCCATGCCGCCGATGGCGTGGCCCCAGACGCCCTTCTTGCCGTTCACCTCGCCAAAGGCGTGATGCAGCATCACGTAAGCGGAGCCCGCCGCATAAGGGCTGGCATAGTTGCCGACGATGGCATCGAAACCGAACAGCGCCTTGACCAGATCGCTCTCGAAGATGTCGTCGAGCATTTCGCCGGCCGATTGCGTGAACAGATCCAGCAGCAGGCGCTGACGTTCGAGCGGCAGGGCGCGCAGGATGTTGGCGGTGCCCAGCGCATTGGCGGCCTCGCGGATCGCGGGCAGTCCGAATCCGGATACGAGGTTCGGCGGGGCCCGCAGCACCATTTGCCGCAGCACATCGGCGATCGCTTCCAGTTGCGCCGAGAAATCCTGGTAGCGGTCGGCGTCACGGGCGCTGAGCCGGGCGATCGACGGCAGGGTGCGGCCCTCACCGGTGAGCAGGTAGCTGCCGTCCGGCGCGGGCAGGAAATTCTGGGCGCGGCGCTCGACGATCCGCAGTCCGTGCTCGTGCAACTTCAGATCCGCGATGATCTTCGGATTGAGCAGACTCACCGTGTAGGCCGCGACCGAATTGCGGAAGCCCGGGTGAAACTCCTCGGTGACGGCGGCGCCGCCGACCACCTTGCGCCGCTCGACCACGCGCACGCGCAGGCCGGCCATCGCCAGATAGGCCGCGCAGGTGAGGCCGTTATGGCCCGCGCCGATGATGACAACGTCGGTGTCGAATTCCGCCATCGTGCTTTCGTGACCAGAGAGAGCCTGGCGACTTTACCGGGTTCGTGGAACCGATTGCAGCTTTTTGTCGCGCCGTGACAAAACGCGGTCCCATCAGGCGGCTCTTTGAACGATACCGGCTCGGCTCGCATTGTTTGCGGCAGGGGCTTGTGGTTCAATCCGGCGCTTCTCGCGCCAGCCGCGCGCGTTGCCGGCGCAGGCCGGATCGAGGTTTCTCCGGATCGAGGCTGACGACTGCATGACGCTTTCCGCGCCGTCCGCGGCCCCTTCGGCCGCCCGCCACCGCCTGATTCTGATCTTGTACACCCTCGCGATTTTCGTCAGCGCGCTGCTGCTGTTTTCAGTGCAGCCGCTGTTCACGAAAATGGTCCTGCCCCGGCTCGGCGGGTCGCCGGCGGTGTGGTCGGTGGCGATGGTGTTCTTTCAGTCGCTGCTGCTCGGCGGTTATCTCTATGCGCATTGCCTGACCAGCCTGCCGGGACGCGCGGTCGCGGTGGCGATCCATCTGCTGGTGCTGGTCTCGGCGCTCTCGGCCCTGCCGCTGGCGATCGCGAGCGGGTGGGGCGAGCCGCCCGCCAGCGGTTATGCGCTGTGGCTGCTCGGCCTGTTCGCGGTCTCGATCGGGCTGCCGTTCTTCGCGCTGGCCGCCAACAACCCGCTGCTGCAGGCGTGGTTCGTGCGCACCGGCCATCCGGACGGACGTGATCCGTATTTTCTCTATGCATCCTCGAATATCGGCAGCTTTCTCGCGCTGCTGTCCTATCCGTTCCTGCTGGAGCCGATGCTGTCGTTGCGCAGCCAGAACATCGTCTGGACTGCCGGCTACGGTCTGTTGATCCTGCTGATCGCCGGATGCGGCGTGGCTCTGCTGCGTTCGCCCGCCGTGCCGCTGCCGCGCAGCGAGCGCGCGGACGAAACCGCACATCGGCCGGCCCCGACCTGGATGACGCGCGCGCGCTGGATCTTTCTTGCGGCGGTGCCGTCGGGACTGCTGATCGCGGTCACTGCGCATATCTCCACCGACGTCGCCGCGGCGCCGCTCCTATGGGTGCTGCCGCTCTCGCTCTATCTGCTGACCTGGGTGCTGGTGTTTCAGTCCCGCCCGCTGCTGCCGCACAGGTGGATGCTGGCGCTGCAGCCGCTGGCGATTGCCGGGGTCATCGTGCTGCTGGCGATCGGCGGCGAACAGAATCTGTTACTGACGCTGGGCGGGCATCAGCTCTGCTTCTTCGTCATCGCGATGGCCTGCCACGGCGAACTGGCCCGCACCCGGCCGGCGCCGCGTTATCTCACCGGCTTCTATGTTGCGTTGTCGTTCGGCGGCATGGTCGGCGGATTGTTCGCCGGGCTGATTGCGCCGTTCACGTTCTCCTGGATCGCCGAATATCCGATCCTGATCGTTCTGGCGGCGCTGTGCCGCCCGCAGGTCCCCGAGCGCTGGCCGCGCCTCGTGCGATGGTACTGGATCCTGCTGGGGGCGCTGGCGCTGGCGCTGGTGGTGCCGACGGTTAACGGCGGCGCTGTTTTCAAGTGGCTCGAGAGCAACCGCGTCTACGTGACCGGCGCGGTCGGTGGCCTCGCGGCGCTGCTGGCGATCGTGCTTCGCGGCGATCGCTGGAAGGTTGCGGCGACGGCCGCGCTGGCGCTGCTGCTGCTCCGCGCCTATCCCGCGGACGAGGGGCGGGTGACGACGATCCGCAGCTTCTTCGGCGTGCACAAGGTGCAGGTGACGCCGGGCGGCTACCACCACGTGCTGATGCACGGCACCACGATCCATGGCGCGCAGCGGATGCGCAACACTGACGGCACGCCGGTGACCGGGCGGCCCGCGACGATTTCCTATTACGACAAGGACGGCGGCATCGGGCAGGGGATTGCCGCGATCCGGGCGCGCAAGGGCGCGCCGCTGCATGTGGCGGTGATCGGCCTTGGCGCGGGCACCCTGGCCTGCGCGGCCGCGCCGGAGGAGACGTGGAGGTTTTTCGAAATCGATCAAAGCATGATCGATACCGCGCGCGATCCCCAGCACTTCACCTTCATTCGGGACTGCATGCCCGATCTGCAGCCGGTGCTCGGGGATGCCCGCATCACCTTCGCGCGCGAGCCGGACGGTGAATACGATCTGATCATCGTCGATGCCTATTCGTCCGATGCGATTCCCATCCATCTGGCCACGCGCGAGGCAATGGCGATCTACAAGGCCAAGCTGGCGCCGCACGGTGCCGTGCTGGTGCACGTGTCCAACCGGCATCTCGAACTGGCGAGCGTGGTGGTCGGCATCGCCGCCGCCAACGGGCTCAAGAGCTGGCATTTCACCGAGGATGTCGAGCGCGACGATCCCTACATCTTCACCACCGAAGTGGTGCTCTCGGCCCGGGAGGATGCGGACATCGGAGATATCGTCTGGAACAAGAGCTGGACCGCCAAGATGCCGGAGCCGGATCAGCGCGTATGGACCGACGACTACTCCAACATCCTCGGCGCCGTTTGGCGGCGCCTGCGCGACGGCGAAAACTAGGACAGCTTGCCTTCGGCCAGGCTCCCCCGCCGCGGCTTTTGTTCAGTCCAGCCGTTCAATCCAGGTCGGAGAACAATCCGCGCGGCCGTAGATAGGGACGAGGCGCGTAATAGCCCTGTTGTCCATAGTAGCCCTGCGGCTCGTCGTAGCCGCGCGGGGCGGCGTATTGCTGTCCGTACTGGCTGCCATAAACCTGTCCCTGATAGACGCGACGGTACGGACGCGGCGAGGGATAGCGCTGATCGCTGCTGCTGCCGTCGGCGGGATAGATGTAGCCATCATCGGTGACTTGCGGCTGAGCGGGACGACGCACGCGCTGCGCCTGCGGCGACAGGTCGATCGGATTGCCGGCGGCATCATAGCTCGCCTCGACCTCGCCCGCGGTCGGATCGCGCCGTGCCACGGCGGTCTTGGAGCCGCCCTTGCGGGCGAGGGCGACGCGCGACGAGCCGGTCAGCGTCACGGTGGTGGTCAACAGGCCGTCGCGCTTGACGAGATCATACAGCGTTGCCGCATTGGCGCGAGAGATGCGAACGCAGCCGTGGGAGACCGGCATGCCGAGACTCTTTTCCGAGAACGTGCCGTGAATGGCATGTCCCTGCTTGGTAAAAAAGATCGAGTGCGGCATCGGCGCATCGTCGAATTCCTTGGAGAAGTGGTCTTCCTCCATACGAAAGGTCTGATATTTACCGTTGGGCGTCTCGTGCGAGGGATTTCCGCTCGATATCGGCCATTGATAGCGCTGCACGCCATCGACCGAAACGGTCATGATCTGATTGTCTTTATCGATGTTGATGGAGACCTTGGCGGGTGCAACCGACGGAGCCGCTGCGAAGGCAAGAGCGACAACCGGAATGAGAAACGAGCGCATATCTGTTCTGGCCTCCAGATCCCAGTTTTCGGCCCGATGTCCGAACTCCGTAGATCGCTTGCCCGCCCCGCTGTCTATATGCCCATGATCCGGCGCGGGTTCCAGTCCCTCTACGGATCAATCTTAATGGCATAATGACACGACCGCGTGCGGTAGCCGGTGTGTCAGTCATAGGTCCTGGGCAACCAATTTGACGGTGGCATGGCAACCAATCGGGGCTTTGTGCGTTAGTGGCAGCAGTCCTCTCTCGGCGCCGATCCGGTGACCGATATTTCCCATCCGTTAACCTCAAGGAGCCCCGATGAAAGTGCAAGCGGTGAAATCACAGGCCATGGTCCTGCCATTCCGTCCGTCGCTGCGGCTTCATCTGGCGATGGCCGCGATTGCCGCGGCCCTGCTCGCGGCGCCGACCTTCGCCCATGCGCAAGGTGTGATCGGCGGCATGGAGCGCGGCGCGCATCAGGGCTCGCGCGAAGGCAATCGCGCGGCGGGTCCGATCGGCGGCGCGGTGGGCGGCGCGATCGGTGCGGGCGTCGGCGGTGTGGTCGGCGGCGTCAAGGGCGTGCTGGGCATTCCGGATCGCGGGCCCTATCGCGGCAAGCGCTGCCGTGGCTACTATGATCGTCATCACCACTTCCATTGCTATCGCCGCTGATCCAGCGCGCCGATCTTTCCGCCGCTGCCGTAGCGGAGGCCAAAGAAAAACCGGCCCGGAGTGCGATCCGGGCCGGTTTTTCTTTTGATGCGATCGTCGTCGGCTACTTGCGAAGCCGAAAACCGGTTTTGAAGATCCACCAGATCACCGCAAGGCAGAGCAGCAGGAATGCCGCGGTCATGCCGACGCTGATTGCGACCGGCACGTCGGCGATTTCCGAAAAGCTCCATCGGAAGCCGCTGATCAGGTAAACGACCGGGTTGAACAGCGCGATCGTGCGCCAGCTTTCCGGCAGCATGTTGATCGAATAGAAGCTGCCGCCGAGAAAGGTCAGCGGCGTGATCACCAGGAGCGGCACCACCTGCAGCTTCTCGAAATTATCCGCCCAGATGCCGATGATGAATCCGAGCAGGCTGAAGGTGACGGCGGTGAGGATCAGAAAGGCGATCATCCAGACCGGATGTTGGATCTGCAATGGCACGAACAGCGCCGCGGTCGCCAGGATGATGAGGCCCAGGATGATCGATTTGGTCGCCGCCGCGCCGACATAGCCGAGCACGATTTCGAGGAACGAGACCGGCGCCGACAGAATTTCGTAGATGGTGCCGACGAACTTCGGAAAATAAATGCCGAACGAGGCGTTGGTGACGCTCTGCATCAATACCGACATCATGATCAGGCCGGGCACGATGAAGGTGCCGTAGCCGACGCCCTCGACATCGCCGATATGCGAGCCGATCGCCGCGCCGAACACGACGAAGTACAGCGATGTCGAGATCACCGGCGCGACCACGCTTTGCAGCAGCGTTCGCCAGGTGCGGGCCATTTCGAACAGATAGATGGCGCGGATCGCGGTGAGATTCATGCGTTGGTCCTCACCAGGCTGACGAAAATGTCCTCGAGCGAGCTTTGATTGGTGCTGAGATCCTTGAAGCGAATTCCTGCCTTCTGCAGATCGCCGAGCAGGGCGGTGATGCCGGTGCGCTCGCCCTGGGTGTCGTAGCTGTAGGTGAGGCGCATGCCGTCGTCGTCCAGTGCGAGCTGATAAGGAGACAGCGTCTCCGGCAGTGCGTCGAGCCGGTCCTGCAATTGCAGCATGAGCTGTTTGCGGCCAAGCTTGCGCATCAGCGCGGCCTTGTCCTCCACGAGGATGATCTCGCCCTTGTTGATGACGCCGATCCGGTCGGCCATCTGCTCGGCCTCCTCGATGTAGTGCGTGGTGAGGATGACGGTGACGCCGGCATCGCGTAGCGCGCCGATGACGTCCCACATGCCCTTGCGAAGCTCGACGTCGACGCCGGCGGTCGGTTCGTCGAGAAACAGGATCTGCGGCTCATGCGAGAGCGCCTTGGCGATCATCACGCGGCGCTTCATGCCGCCGGACAGTTCGATGATGCGATTGTCCTTCTTGTCCCAGAGCGAAAGGTCTTTGAGAATCTTTTCGATATAAGCCGGATTTTTCGACTTGCCGAACAAGCCGCGGCTGAAGCTGACGGTGGCCCACACGGTTTCGAACGCGTCGGTGTGCAATTCCTGCGGCACCAGCCCGATCAGTTCGCGGGCGGCGCGGTAGTCGGCGGCGATATCATGGCCACCCACCAGTACCTTGCCGGCGCTCAGATTGGTGATGCCGCAGATGATGCCGATCAGCGTGGTCTTGCCGGCGCCGTTGGGACCCAGCAGCGCAAAAATCTCGCCGCGCCGGATGTCGAGATTGATGTCCTTCAGCGCCGTGAAGCCGGAGCCATAGGTTTTCGAAAGATGCGAGACGGAAATGATGGGGGGCATGCGCGAATGGCGGATGGGAGGGGATGGAAACGGCGAACGGCTCCATCACATAGGAACGGGGGCGCAGTTCCGCAATCGGTTGGAGCGAAATGAATCGAGATCGAATCGAAGGTCGTTACCTGCGCGCTCATTGCAAATGTATTCAGGATTTTCGGAGCTTGGCTAACCGCTTGAACATGAATCAATTTCGGTCATGCCGGGCTTGTCCCGGGCATCCACGTCTTTCCTGCCGATGTTCTGTAAGGACGTGGACGGCCGGAATAAATCCGGCCATGACGAGGGAAAAAAATGCCGTCGCGTCAGTTCGACCTAAGCCCGCTGCACGAAGCTGTCGACGACCTTCTTCTCACCCGCCTTGTCGAAGGCGATGGAGAGCTTGTTGCCGTCGATCTTGACGACGCGGCCGTAGCCGAACTTTTGGTGAAACACCCGGTCGCCGAGCGAATAGTCCGACGTGGTGCCGGTCGATTTCGCGATCAACTCGCCTTCGATGGTGAGCGGCGCGCGGCGCGCGCGCGATCCGCCGCCGGCGCCGTAGGGCGTGCCGGCTTCGTTGAAGCCGCCGCGCGTGCGGTTGGCCTGCGCGCGCTGCCAGCCGGGCGTCGAATAGCTGGAGCCGAAGGCTTCGAGATTGTCGAAGCGCGACGCACCGTAGCCGCCGCTGCCGCCCCAGCCGGAGCCGCCCTTCGACTCGGTGATCTCGACATTGTCCGCCGGCAGTTCGTCGAGGAAGCGCGACGGCACCGTGGTCGACCAGGTGCCATGAATGCGGCGGTTGGTGGCGAAATAGAGTTTGGCGCGTCGGCGCGCGCGTGTGATGCCGACATGGGCGAGGCGGCGTTCTTCCTCGAGCCCGGCGCGGCCCTGTTCGTCGAGCGCGCGCTGGTGCGGAAACAGCCCTTCCTCCCAGCCCGGCAGGAACACGTTGTCGAATTCAAGTCCCTTGGCGGAATGCAAGGTCATCAGCGACACCGCGTCTTCCTCGGGGCCGCCGTCGCGGTCCATCACCAGCGCGATGTGTTCGAGGAAACCTTGCAGGTTCTCGAACTCCTCCATCGAGCGCACCAGTTCTTTCAGGTTCTCGAGCCGGCCGGCGGCATCCGCGGAGCGATCCTTCTGCCACATCTCGGTGTAGCCGGACTCGTCCAGCACGATTTCGGCGAGCTCGGTATGCGGCATTACCTGGCTTTGCGCGCGCCAGCGTTCGAAGCTGTCCATCAGGCCGCGCAACGAGCCCCGCACTTTCGGTTTCAGTTCATCGGTTTCGACAAGGGCGCGTGCGGCTTCCGAAAGCGGGATGCAACGCTTGCGGGCGTGATCGTAAAGCAGCTGCACGGTGGCATCGCCGATGCCGCGCTTCGGCACGTTGATGATGCGCTCGAAGGCGAGATCGTCGGCGGGCGAATTGATGACGCGCAAATACGCCAGCGCGTCGCGGATTTCGGCGCGCTCGTAGAAGCGCGGGCCGCCGATGACGCGATAGGGCAGGCCGAGCGTGACGAAGCGGTCTTCGAATTCGCGCATCTGGAACGAGGCGCGCACCAGGATGGCGATTTCGTTGAGCTTGTCGCCGGCGCGCTGCAACTGCTCGATCTCCTCGCCGATAGCGCGGGCTTCTTCTTCCGAATCCCACGCGCCGGTGACGGTGACCTTCTCGCCCTCGACATCCTCGGTGCGCAGCGTCTTGCCGAGCCGGCTTTCGTTATGCGCGATCAGGTGCGAGGCGGCGGCGAGGATGTGGCCGGTCGAACGGTAGTTGCGTTCCAGGCGGATGATTTTCGCGCCGGGAAAATCGTGATCGAAGCGCAGGATGTTGTCGACCTCGGCGCCGCGCCAGCCGTAGATCGACTGATCGTCGTCGCCGACGCAGCAGATGTTTTTTTGCCGGATTTCGCGAGTTGCCACGGAGGAGGTCTGCTCCCTCTCCCCGTCGGGGAGAGGGATGGGGTGAGGAGGAACGGACCTTACGTCTGTCTGTTCCCCCTCACCCGACATGCTTCGCATGTCGACCTCTCCCCGACGGGGAGAGGTGACCGCCCCGTCGCTTCCCTTCGACGACGTCTGCGCCAGCAGCCGCAGCCAGAGATACTGCGCGACGTTGGTGTCCTGATATTCGTCCACGAGGATGAACTTGAAGCGGTTCTGGTAGCCGCGCAGCACGTCCGGGTTTTCGCGGAACAGCCGGATGTTCTCCAGCAGCAGGTCGCCGAAGTCGGCGGCGTTCAGCGTTTTCAACCGCTCCTGATACGCGGCATAGAGCTTGCCGCCCCGGCCGTTGCCGAACACGGCGGCTTCGCCGGAGGGCACCTGCGACGGCGTCAGGCCGCGATTCTTCCAGCCGTCGATCAGCCCGGCCAGCATTCGCGCCGGCCAGCGCTTGTCGTCGATGCCGTCGGCTTGCAGCAACTGTTTCAGGAGGCGCACCTGATCGTCGACGTCGAGCACGGTGAAATTGGATTTGAGCTGCACCAGTTCGGCATGGACGCGCAGGATGCGGCCGCCGATCGAGTGGAAGGTGCCGAGCCACGGCATGCCCTCGACGGCGTGGCCGAGCATCTGGCCGAGCCGATGCTTCATCTCGCGCGCGGCCTTGTTGGTGAAGGTCACCGAGAGGATTTCGTGGGGACGGGCGCGGCCGGTCGAGAGGATGTGCGCGATCCGCGAGGTCAAGACTCGCGTCTTGCCGGTGCCGGCGCCCGCCAGCACCAGTACCGGGCCGTCCAGCGTCTCCACCGCTTCGCGCTGCTCGGGATTGAGCCCGGCGAGATAGGGTGGCGTCGCAGCCGCGCGGGCGCGCGCGGCAATGCCTCCGGCCATCGGCTGATGGTCGGGCAGGTCGTGGCGCGGTTCTTGGCGCGACAATTTGTTCGGCTCGGTCATGCGAATCGTTTCTAGTGGTCCGATTCTAACATTTGCACTCCGTTTCAGCGGGCGCGTTTGCAAATGTTAGAATCAAAAGGACCACTGGCATTTATAGGGTTCGAGTGGAGTTCCGGATTTGACATTCGCTTCCGGAACTCGCTGAGAGGAGGGGGCGAATGTCAAATCCGCTCCACTCGCCCACGTTGCCACCGTGGGCCGGTGAAGGGGAGGCTCAAAAGAGGATTGTCGCGGATATAGGACTTCCCTGAGGCGGATGACAGGTTTTCCCGGTCGCGAGGTCGATATCGGCGCGGTTTTCCACCCGCGCGGAGGGAACCCCGCTATTTCACCGGCATTCCGATCCTGCGCCCGAGCCCTTCGGGGCGCGGACAGGCGTCATGCGCCTTCACCACCGCCGCGATGCGCTCGCGAATATCGGCCGGGAAGGGTGCGGCCTTGCGCGCCGCCATGTCGACATGGACCGACATGTTTTCCGAGGTGGCCGATAGCCAGCCGTCGGTGGCGTGACGCAGTTCCTGGAAGGTGTGCAGCCGCTTTTCGTCGGCGGCGACCAGCAGGATCGAAACCTGCACCGGATCGTCGAGATGCACCTCGCGCAGGTAGCGCACATGGCATTCCGCCGTGAAGGTCGAGCCGCCACGCGCCGTGAGATATTGCGGGCCGATGCCGAGTTCGGCCCAGAGCGCGTCGATTCCGCGATCGAACAGCACATGGTAGTAGGCCATATTGAGGTGCCCGTTATAGTCGATCCACGCCGGGTCGATCTGCATCACCGGCGCCCGGAACGGGACGTGCTGGAGCGGCAATCCGGCGGCATTCATCGTCATGGCAAATCCTTGTTGGGGTGCAAAGCCGGCGGCGGCGATTTTGCGAGGATGGGTTTGTGCGATTGCTTGACCCGTTATACATCGTTTGCGACGGTGACACCGCCGGGAGGAAAACAATGAACATGCACAATCCGTTCGATCTGCCGCACGCAAGCCCCAAGGCGCTGGCGAACGCGTTGGAGCAGCTCACGGCGCGGTTCGGTAACCGGCTGGTGACCTCGCAGGCGGTGCGCGAGCAGCACGCCCACACCATGACATGGCTGACACCGCAGCCGCCGGATGCGGTGGTGATGGCGCAGGAGACCGCCGACATTCAGGACACGGTGCGGATTTGCGCGGCCAACGGCGTGCCGGTGATCGCGTTCGGCACCGGCACATCGCTGGAAGGCCAGATCAACGCGCCGGCGGGTGGCGTCTGCATCGATCTGCGCGACATGAACCGGGTGCTGGACGTGCATGTCGAGGACCTCGATTGCGTCATCCAGCCCGGCATCACCCGCAAGGCGCTGAACGAGCATCTGCGCGATCAGGGCGTGTTCTTTCCGATCGATCCCGGCGCCGACGCCTCGATCGGCGGCATGGCTTCGACCCGCGCCTCCGGCACCAACGCGGTGCGCTACGGCACCATGCGCGACAATGTGCTGGCGCTGAAGGTGGTGCGCGGCGACGGCGAAATCATCACCACCGGTACGCGGGCGAAGAAATCATCCGCCGGTTATGACCTGACGCATCTGTTTGTCGGCGCGGAAGGAACGCTCGGCATCATCTCCGAACTGACGATCAAGCTGCGCGGCATTCCGGAAACCATCGCGGCGGCGTCCTGCTCGTTCGCAACCGTCGAAGGCGCTTGCCGGGCCACCATTCTGGCGATCCAGACCGGCATTCCGCTGGCGCGGATCGAACTGCTCAACGCCGCGCAGGTGAAGGCCTGCAACGCCTATTCGAAACTGACGCTGCCGGAGACTCCGCTGCTGCTGCTGGAATTCCACGGCAACGAGGTCGAGGTGGCCGAGCAGACCCGCCGTTTCGGCGAGATCGCGCAGGAATGCCAGGGCGGCTCGTTCGAGTGGACCACGCGGCCGGAGGATCGCACGCGGCTGTGGCAGGCCCGGCACGACGCCTATTGGGCGGTACGCGGCCTGCGTCCCGGCGCCGGCGTGGTCGCCACCGACGTCTGCGTGCCGATCTCGCGGCTGGCCGATTGCGTCACCGAGACCGAAGCGGACCTGATCCGCCTCAACCTGTTGTCGCCGATCGTCGGCCACGTCGGCGACGGCAATTTCCATTGCTCGCTGCTCTGCGACGTCAACGATCCCGAGGAGATGACGCGCGCCGATGAATTCATGCACCGGCTGGTGGAGCGGGCGCAGGCGATGGACGGCACCTGCACCGGCGAGCACGGCATCGGGCAGGGCAAGCAGAAATATCTGCTCGGCGAACTCGGCCCGGAGGCGCTCGATGCGATGCGCGCGCTGAAGCGGGCGCTCGACCCGCAGAACATTTTCAATCCGGGCAAGATTGTCCCGCAGACCTGATTTACCTGCGAGGTCATTGACCGGACCGGAAAGGTCGTTTCAAATCGAAAGCTAACTGGCAATTCGTTTTGCAGGCGGATTTCCAACACGAAAATCGTCGTCCCCCGCGCAGGCGGGGCATCCATGCGCCGCAGCGGCTCGGCTCAATCACCAAAACGAGGTTATCTGTAACAACGAAAGCCAGGGGTTATGGGTCCCGCCTGCGCGGGGACGACGCCGATGGGGCAAACCGTTTTTGATGAATTGCATTTCGAGTCGGACATCGGGTGCGCGGGTGCAGCCTGAGCTTCGAAGGATGACGCTTCGTTACACTTTTCGAGAGGATCGCTGATCCATGCGCGCGCGCTTCTTCTACGGCTGGGTGATCGTGGTCATCACCTTCGTGACGATGGCCATCGGCGTGAATGCGCGCACGGCCTTCTCGCTGTTCTTTCCGTCGATCGTCGATGAATTTCACTGGGAACGCGGCCTCACGGCAGGAGCGTTCTCGTTCGGCTTTATCGTCTCCGCCGTCTTTAGCCCGCTGATCGGCCGCATGATGGATCGGTTCGGGCCGCGCGTGGTGATGGAAAGCGGGGTGCTGCTGATGGCCGGCGGCCTGCTGCTGGCGCCGCTCACCACGCAGGTCTGGCACCTCTATCTGACCATGGGGCTTCTGGTCGGCGGCGGCAGCGTCTGCCTCAGCTACACCGGCCAGTCGCTCTACCTGCCGAACTGGTTCGTCCGTCAGCGCGGTCTGGCGTTCGGCCTCGACCGCGCTCGGCATCCTGATGCTGGTGGTGCTGGTGCCGATCAACCTGATGGTGCGTCAGCGCCCGCAGGACATGGGGCTGCTGCCGGACGGCGACAGCGCCGGCAGCGGCGTGGCGGTGCAGGCAAAGCGACCGACGGTGGTGATCGTCGATCCCGCATGGGCCGCGACCGATTGGACGCTGGCCCGCGCGCTGCGCACCGCGCGGTTCTGGTGGCTGTCGCTGGGATTCTTTTGCGGCCTTTATTCGTGGTATGCGGTTCAGGTTCACCAGACCAAGTATCTCGTCGAGGTCGGCTTCAGTTCCAACGTCGCGGTGTGGGCGCTCGGTGCGGTCAGCCTGCTCGGCATTCCCGGCCAGATTCTGCTCGGCCACTGGTCCGACCGCGTCGGACGGGAATGGATCTGGACCATCAGCGGGCTCGGATTTGTCGTTTGCCTGTTCGCCCTGATCGGGCTCGTCTATCTGCCGAGCATGGCGCTGCTCTATCTCATGATCGTGGCGCAGGGCTTCTTCGGCTATGGCACGACGTCGGTGATGGCCGCCGTGGTGGTGGAGATTTTCGAAGGCAAGCAGTACGGCAGCATTTTCGGCACCATCATGCTGGCGGGGCTGGCGGGCGGCGCGGCGGGCCCCTGGATCACCGGCCTGCTGCACGATTGGTATGGCGACTATATCGGCGCGTTCCTGCTGTCGATCGCATTCAGCCTGCTCGGTTGTGCGGCGATCTGGTTTGCAGCGCCCGGCAAGATCCGCGCCGTTGCCGGGCGCGCGCATCTGTTCGATCCTCCCGCCAAGCCGGTAGCATCGGATCTGGTCTAGCGCCGCGGGTTCGCACGGTGCGGCGCCGCGAGTTTGCCGCACTTGTTGCGTCCGACTTGCCGCTATAAATGAGCGTATCCCGGCGCTATCGTCGGCGCCGTATCATGCAACGATGCCGTGCGCAGGTGTGCAGTCTCCTCCGGTTCGGGTGGGGAACCGGCATGTCATCACGCCGGATCGGTCGATAGGATGGCTTCGGCGTTGCTTTCGCGCTCGCTGCAGGCCGCTCACGAGAATCGCGGAGCCAAAGCCACGCTGGAATCATAAGACTGCTGGTATTCTTTCGCTCCGCGTCGGTCAGAACGCGGGATGCGGACATTCGAGGGAGACGCCGTGCAGACAACCCTGCTCGGACTGGCTATTGCCTTTATCATCGCGCTGGTGGCGGCTCTGGTCGGCCCTCATTTCGTCGACTGGACGCGATTTCGGCCGCAGTTCGAAGCTGAGGCCAGCCGCATTCTCGGTACGGCGGTGCGCGTCAACGGAGCGCTCGACGCGCGGCTGCTGCCGACACCGTCGCTGCGGCTGCAATCGGTCGTCATCGGCGGGGCCAATGATCCGGGCCGCATTCGCGCCGAGCGGCTCGATGTCGAGTTCAGCCTCGGCTCGCTGATGCGCGGCGAATGGCGCGCGACCGATCTCACCGTCAATGGCGTCGCGCTCGATCTCGGGCTGGATCAGAACGGCCGCGTCGATTGGCCGGTCTCCGCCGGAAGCCCAAATCTCGCGGGGCTGTCGATTGATCGTTTCAATCTGACCGGCCGCGTGGCGCTGCACGATGCCGCGAGCCGCAGCACCCTCGAACTGAACGACATCGCCTTCAGCGGCGATATTCGCGGCGCCTCCGGCTCGATCCGCGGCAATGGTAACTTCCTGCTGGATGGCACGCGCTATCCGTTCCGCCTGTCGTCGGCGCAGGACAATGACACTCATGCCACGCGCGTGCATCTGTCGCTCGAGCCCGGTCTTCATGGCCTGACCGTCGATCTCGACGGTGCGCTGAAGTTCGAGGCGCGCCGGCCGCTGTTCGATGGAACGATCGCGCTGGCGAAGGCTGCGCCGGATGGCACCGCTCCGGACTCGGTGACGCCCTTGCGGCTGTCGGCGAAGCTGAAGGCGGATCCCGCCAAGGCGTCGCTGGCGCAACTCGAGGTCAATTACGGGTTCGACGAAACGGCGCTGAAGCTGACCGGCGTTGCCGACTTCCGCTTCGGCGGCAGGCCGCTGCTGCAGGCGCTGCTCTCCGCCAAGCAACTCGACGCCGACAAGATGCTGGCGAAGGGCAGCAGCACCGCCGAACCGGCGCAGATGATTCCGGGTTTGCGCGCGCTGCTGGCGGCGCTGCCGCAAGCTCCGCTGCCGACCCGTATCGACATCAATGCGGAGCGCATCATCCTCGGCGGCCGGCCGGTGCAGGATCTCGATCTGACGCTGCGCGCCGATACCGGCGCATGGCGCGTTGATCGGCTCGAAGTGCGCGCGCCGGGCGCGACCGAGGTCAGCATCCAGGGCGCCATGGCCGCGTCCGACAATGCCGACGACCCGGATGCCGAGCGCAGCTTCAAGGGCGCGCTGAAGGTCGATTCGTCCGATCCCGGAATATTCGCCGCCTGGCTGCTGGGCCGCAGCGACATCGCATCGCGCAAGCAGAAGCCGATGCACGTCGCCGGCAATGTCCACCTCGCTTCCGATGCGGTGGCGATCGACAATCTCAATGCCGATGTCGATGGCGGACGAATGATCGGGCGCATCGCCTGGTCGGCGCGCAGGGGCGGCGAGGCATCGTCGTTCGATGCGGATCTCAGCGCCGACCGGCTCGACCTCGATGCGGCGTCGGAACTGGTCCGCGCCATGGGCATCGCGCAGGCGGACTGGCCGGACCGCGGACAGCTCGCGCTCAACATCGCCGAGGCGATATCGTCCGGGCAGCAGCTGCGGCCGTTTGCCGTCAAGCTCGGCTACGACGCGCATGCTCTGGCGCTGGACAAGCTGCGGGTCGGACAGGCGAACGGCCTGACGGTGGATGGCTCCGGCGTATTCCATCGCGAGAATGCGACGGGACAGCTGGCGCTGCAGGCATCCGCGCCGTCGGTCGGCCGGATCGCCGACGTGATCGCGCCATGGGCGCCGGTGGTTGCGGAGCGGCTGCAGGCGGATGCCGCGCGCACGCCAGGCGCCGCGCGCGTCACGCTCGATCTCGATCTCCATGAGGATGCCGCCGATAAGGCGCGCGTCCGCGCGCGCGCCGCGCTCGATGTGACGACGCCGCAACTGCGCGCCAAGGCCACGCTGCAGGGCGCGCCGTCGCGCGATGCGATCGGCAGGGTGGACGTCGCGGCGTTGAAGCGCAGCGAACTTCGCGCCGATATCGATGCGTCATCCGCAAACGGCGCGGTGTTGCTGACATGGCTCGGTCTCGATCGCGCGCTCGCCACTGACGCCACGCCGGCGCGTCTCACCGGCTCGGCGGAGGGGCGTTGGGATGCGCCATGGCGGATCAAGGCCGATCTGTCCGCTGGCCCTCTGGCCGCCGAAGCGCGCGGCAGCGTCACGCCGGCGGCGCAGATATCCGCCGACATCAATCTCAAGCTGCGGGGCGCCAATGTCGCGCCGCTGCTCGGGCTCGACGCCACACAGCCGCTGGCGCGCGATGCCAGCCTCTCGTCGCATGTGACCCGCGATGGCGACAAGCTGCGGTTCGGCGACATCGATGCCACGGTCGCGGGCTCGCGCCTTCGCGGACGCCTCGACGTCGCGCTCGCCGATCAGGGCCGCTTCGACGGCGAACTCGGCATGGACAAGCTCGATCTGCCGCAGGCATTTGCCCTCCTGATCGGATCGGCCGGGCGCGAGAAGGGCGCGCCGCTCGGCAGGAGCTTGCTCGATGGCTGGCGCGGACGGATCGCCTTCCAGGCGCTGCATAGCCAGCTGCTTGCGGGGCTGGAGTTGCAGCCGGTCAGCGGAACGCTCCGCAGCGACGGGCAGGCGGTCACCATCGATGCGCTGAAAGGCAGGATCGGCGGCGGCGATGTGCGGGCCGATCTCGATGCAAGGCAGACCGGCGACGGTCTGGCGCTGAGCGGCAACCTGCAACTCGACGGCGTCGACGGCACCGCGCTGCGCTATCGCGGCCTGGCGATGCCGGCCGGCCGCGCCTCGCTGCGCATGACCTGGGCGAGTCAGGGCCGCAGCCTGCCGGCGCTGACCGGCGCATTGACCGGGAGCGGGACGCTGACCCTCGACCAGGCCCGGATACAAGGGCTTGATCCGAACGCCTTCACGGCGGCGACGAAGGCCGGCGACAGCGGCAACGCGATCAGCGACGATCAGCTTCGCCAGATCGTCACCACGGAATTGCAGCGCGGCAGCCTTGCCGTGAAGCAGGCGCAAATCCCATTCATTCTGCGCGACGGTCGCGTCAGCGTCGGTGCCACCACGCTGGACGCCGACGGCGCGCGGGCGGTGGTGTCAGGCGGTTATGATATCGTCGCCGATCAGGTCGACATGCGCGCCAGCCTGACATCGCTGGTGTCGGGACCGGTCAACAGCTCTCCGCAGCTCGAGGTGTTCGCGGTGGGCACGCCGGACGCTATGGAGCGCACGGTGGACATCACCGGGCTGTCGTCCTGGCTCGCCTTGCGGGCGATCGAACGCGAGACGCGACGGCTGGATGCGATCGATCGCGGCGAGAGCGCCGCGCCGGCCCCGGCGGCGGTGGTCAAGCCGCCGTCCGCTGCCCCCGCCGACGAGCCCGCCGCGTCAAAGCCGGTGCCGATGCCGATCGCGCGGCCGGACGCCGCCGAGAGTCCGCTGCCGGGAAGCGACCCGCGCGGTCCGATATTGAAACCGAAAGAGAAAGAGGCAGGGCCGAAGCCGCCGCAAGCTCCGCGACCGTCGGATCCGTCGAAGCCGGCCGTCGCGCCGCTGCCGCCACCGATCGAGGTGCGGCCGGCGCCGGGCGCCAAGGCCGCGCCGAAGCCGCGGGGGCCGATGGTGTTGACGCCGGTGCTTCCGCATGAGCGGCGGCCCGGCCTGTGACTGCCGCCGTTTATCCGTATCACGACGGCTCGGCGGCGGACCGCCGGATTTCGGTTACCTCGGACAGCGCTGCCGAGATGCCTGCGGGCGTGTCGCCGATCATCATCATGCTGACCGCGCGGCTGCGGAAGTAATCGAGCACGAAGAGGCGGATCGCGGACGAGAGATTGCCGGTCTTGCGATGCAAATCGATGGCGGCGAGCTGGCTCGACAATGAGACGCCGTCGCGCGCCGCAATGTCCCGCAGGCTGTCCCAGAAGGCATCCTCGAGGCTGACGCTGGTCTTGTGGCCGCCGACGATCACCGACCGCTTCACGACCGCATACTGGCGCGCACCGTCCCGTGTCCTGTGACAATCGTCGAGCATCATCATCTGCTCTCCAGCATCGATCGGCCGAGAGTCGCCACCTCATGCGATGCAGCGGGCGCTGGTGCCGATCCTCGCCGCGATGTGGCATATCGGATCATGGATGCAATTTAACGAAAATCGCCATCGCCGAATATTCGGGAAACAACCTATGGTGCCGTAGTTGCGCTGAGACGCGGCCGATCAGCCGCGTGACGGCACGCGCGCCGGATCACGTCGACGTCCGATGGCGTCAGACGCGGACGATTTTTCTAGAGCGCTTCCCGTTGAGGCGGAAACGTCATTGCCGGGCACAGCCGTTCGAAGAACGGCGTCGCTTCGCTCGCCTATGACCCGGCAATCCATCATTTTTTGAGAAGATTCATGCGCGGATCAAGTCCGCGCATGACGGCCCTGATTCCATCAAAGGCAGAAAGCCCCCAACGGCCGTTGCAAGGTGACCTGCCGCAGCGCCGTCCGTCGCCGGGCGAGCAGGTCTGATCGGAGACGATGCAGCCGGGACAAATCTCAGGCGGTGGGGCGGGCTTCATCCTCCGCCATGGGAGCGATCGATTTGTTGCGGAAGTAATCCAGCACGAAGAGGCGGATGGCTGACGAAAGATTGCCTTGCTGACGGTTGCCGTCGATCTCGCCTACGAGCTCCGACAGGGTCATATTGCGGCGCGCGGAGATTTCCTTCATTCCGTTCCAGAAGGCTTCTTCGAGGCTGACGCTGGTCTTGTGTCCGGCAATCACAATCGAACGTTTCACCACCGGCGATTTCATGACTGATCCTTGTCGATGCGATGCTGATCCAACAGGGCGTCCGCCCTGCGCGCGCGATCCTGCTCGATCACGCGCTCGGATTTGGTGCGGCCGAATTTGAGTCGGTTCGCTTCCGCCCGCTTGGCGGACTGATCGCGTTGAATACGTTTCTTGTGTCGGTTGAGATTAACGAGATCGCCCAATGCCGCCTCCATCAACCCACGCTCATGGCGCATGGCGTCCGTAGGCCCTGGGGTCGATGGCGGTTGAATGTAGTTTGACTTAAGGCCATCGGCAGGAAAGGTCTCAAGAGCGACTCAGGTTGTGTGACGCCCAGTGCGCTTCCGTTAGGCGGAATAACACGCTGTAACGCCATTGTTTTCCGAATCTAGCAGTCTTTCGGGCGTATGATTTATAATTATTCAGCGAAGTAATCTCCGCTGCACGGAATACCGTTGCCCCGTTTCAACTTGTCGCTAGCCGGGACGGGTCATCTTCTCCGGCTGAACCAGTCGGTCAAATTCGCGGGCGGTGACGAAGCCGAGACGGACGGCCTCCTCCTTCAATGTTGTTCCCATTTTATGGGCGGTTTTTGCAACTTTCGCGGCGTTGTCATAGCCAATTTTGGGCGCGAGCGCGGTGACCAGCATCAGCGACCGCTCCATGAGTTCCCGAATCCGCGTTTCGTCGGCACGGATACCATCGATGCAGTGGTCGGTAAATGAACGGCAGGCATCGGCAAGTAACTGAATGGAATTAGTCATACAGTATGCCAGAACCGGCTTATAGACATTCAGTTCGAAATGGCCCTGGCTGCCCGCCACCGTCACCGTGGCCTGATTTCCAAAGACCCGGCAGCAGACCATCGTCATCGCCTCGCACTGGGTCGGATTGACCTTGCCCGGCATGATGGACGAGCCCGGCTCGTTCTCCGGCAAGATCAGTTCACCTAATCCGGACCGCGGTCCCGATCCGAGGAAACGGATGTCGTTGGCGATCTTGAACAGCGCGGTGGCGATTGAATTGATCGCGCCGTGTACCGAAACATAGGCGTCGTTGCTTGCCAGCGCCTCGAATTTGTTCGGCGCACTGGTGAACGGCAGCTTGGTAATGGCCGCGGCGTGTTTGGCGAACGCCGCCGCAAACTTCGGCTTGGCGTTGAGGCCGGTGCCGACGGCGGTGCCGCCCTGCGCCAGCGGATAGAGTTCGCGCAAGGCGACGCGCAGCCGCGCCATGCCGCTTTCGACCTGCGCGGCGTAGCCGGAAAATTCCTGTCCCAATGTCAGCGGCGTCGCATCCTGGGTGTGGGTGCGGCCGATCTTGACGATCTTGGCGAACGCCTTCTCCTTCTTCCGCAGCGCCTTGGCGAGATAGGCGAGCGCCGGGATCAGATCGGCGGTGATTGCTTGGGCCGCCGCGATATGCATCGCGGTGGGGAATGAGTCGTTCGAGGATTGACTCATGTTGACGTGATCGTTCGGATGCACCGGCGCCTTGGCGCCGCGCGGCGCGCCCAGCAGTTCGTTGGCGCGGTTTGCGATCACCTCGTTGACATTCATGTTGCTCTGGGTGCCGGAGCCGGTCTGATAGACGACCAGCGGAAATTCATCGTCGTGCTTGCCGTCGATCACTTCCTGCGCGGCGCGGATGATCGCGCCGGCGCGGCGCTTGTCGAGCAGGCCGAGCTTCTGATTGGTCTGCGCCGCCGCGAGCTTGACAATTCCCAAGGCACGCACGATCGGCAGCGGCATTCGATCGCCGCCGATGCGGAAGTTCTGGCGTGATCGCTCGGTCTGCGCGCCCCAATAGCGGTCGGCGGCAACTTCGATCGGTCCGAAACTGTCGGTCTCGGTGCGGGTCCGCGACGTCGCGGAGCGTCGGGTGCGGGGGGATTTGGCAGTGCGAGCCATGGCGAGGGTCCGATGCGGTCGAGAACTGACACGCTCTGCCTTATCGCGTTTTAGGATGACGAGCTATCGTCGGTCTGCAACGCAACACCTCGTCAGACGCGCTGATGCCGGCCAATGCCGCGGCAATACCGCGCCTTCGGCCGAATCTGGAAACGCTCGAAATCTGCGGACAGCGGCGCCGCGACGCCACCATTCACCCATCGGACGTTACTTTTTGCGGAATCGATCGAGCCGAACCACTTCCGCTCCCTCGCTCGGTTTGGGCGAGTCGTCGGTGTCGGGCTCGTCAGCGACCGCCGTCGACGGAGAGGCTGCAGCCGGAAGCGGCGGCGTGGCCCCGGTCTGGTCGCCGCCGGTGACGGTCTGATCACCGACTTCGAACTGCAGGCCGAACTGCACCGATGGATCGAGGAAGCTCTTGATGGCGCTGAACGGGACCACCAGACGCTCGGGAACGCCACCGAAGGACAATCCGACCTCGAAGCGATCCGGCGTCACCACCAGATCCCAGAACTGGTGCTGAAGAATAATGGTCATCTCTTCGGGATATTGACCAAGCAGCCGGGGCGAGATTTTCACGCCTTCCGCCTTCGAAAGGAAGGTGATGTAGAAATGATGGTCCCCCGGCAGGCCATTCTCGGCGACGTCGGTCAGCACCTGCCGCAGCACGCCGCGCAGCGCGTCGCGCGCCAGAACGTCATATCTAATGTGATCGGTCGCCATCGGTCGGTCTCGTGATGTTGTCGGTGGACCGGGCCCGGACATGGCCGTGACCCGACTCGCTTGCCCCATGGTACTCCTGCCTCGCCGCGAGGTCAGCAGGGGCGGGTGTGGATGTACTGAACGTTCGGAGCTGCGCCAAATCGGAGACTGACCCTTTCGGGTGATGCCTCAGATCCCAGCCCGGCCCCAGCCGTGGTCCCCGTCTAAGTCCCAGCTTGCGAACGGTCGCGCGAGGAAAAGGTTCATCTCTAACCGCTGGCAGAGGGAAATTGAGTGGAGGCTTCTGTTGCCAGGTGCCTCCGGACCCCGCCTAGCGGAGCTTAACCCGCTAGGACTTTAAAGTGGTCTTTCAAACTGCGTTACGCAGCCTGAGCAACCGGAGCATAGTTGTCGTTTGCAACTATTGCATAGCCCGATAACGGCGGAACCATACCGAGAAAAAGCTCGCCCTTTACGCCCTCGTCGATCCTGTTTCGCCCCCGCCGAAGCTCCGGTCCGCGAGGGGCGGGAACTTGGGTGGAGGCGCCGGGTGCTGCCCCCGGGTCCGAATGGTTTATTGCGACGGCCATTTATTTCCATAGCCGGCGAACCGGCAGGGCTAATATAGGAGGCGAGGCGGCCTGGCGAAAGCCCTCTCGGTTTACACTTTGTTGGAGGAGGAAAGCGGCGGCCCCGCGCGTGGTGCAGGTGAGGCCTTTGAAAACACGCCTTGGTGCCCATAGGCGAAGGCTTTAACTCTCCTGCGATGTCGTCCGATTCTCCCGTCGCCGCTCGGCTGCCGCGCGATCCGCCGATGTCGCCTTTGCCGAGCACCTTCGCGCTGTTCGTGGCCTTTGCCAAAATGTCGCTGGCGGGGTTCGGCGGCGTGCTGGTGTTCGCGCGGCGCGCCATCGTCGACAAGCACCGCTGGATGAGCGCCGACGAGTTCAACGAGACCTTCGCGCTGTGTCATTTCCTTCCCGGGCCCAACATCGTCAACCTGTCGGTGGTGTTCGGGGCCCGGATCCGCGGGCTCGCCGGGAGCATCGCGGCCTTTGCGGGGCTGTTGGCGCCGCCGTTCCTGATCGTGACCACGCTCGCGCTCCTGTATGCGCGTTACGGCGATGTTCCGGCGTTGCGGCGCGTGCTGAACGGCGTGTCCTGTGCGGCGGTCGGGCTGCTGCTGGCGGTGACGTGGCGGATGATGCTGCCGCTGCTGAAGCGGCGCGAGCCGGTCGCGCTGGTCATGCTGGTCGCGGTCTTCGTTGCGGTCGGCGTGCTGCGATGGCCGTTGCCGCAGGTGCTGCTGGTGACGATCCCGCTCAGCATCGCCGCCACGTGGCTGGCGCAACGGAGGAGCGCGGCATGACTGGCCTCGGCACCTTGATCAGCGTCGCGGCCGCGTTCGGCTGGCTGTCTTTATTCGCGGTCGGCGGCGCGGCGGCGGCTATCCCCGAAATCCACCGCATCGCCGTCGATCTCAACCACTGGATGACCGACGCGCAATTCGCGGACGCCTTCGCGATCGCGCAACTGTCGCCCGGTCCCAACGTCCTGATCGTGTCGCTGGTCGGTTATCACGCCGCCGGAATCGCCGGCGCCCTCGTGGCGACCTTGGCGATGTGCGTGCCAACCGCGGCCTTGGCCTATACCGTCAGCCGGCTGCTCCACCGGGCCGGCGATTCGCCGTGGCCGGCGCTGGTGCAGGTGGCGTTGGTTCCGCTCTCGATCGGCCTGATGGCCGCCAGCGGCCTGGTCCTGGCCTTCGCGGCCGATGGTTCCATTGCCGCCGTGGTCCTGACGGTGGCGGCGGCGGTGCTGGCGGCGGCAACGTCGCTCAACCCGGTCTGGCTGCTGGTGGCCGGCGGCATTCTCGGCCTGCTGGGATGGATTTGAGGTTTGGACCGCTGCCGGGATCACCACATTGTCCCCAGTATATTTCCCGGTGACCGGTCGTGCCGTCCCGCGCCGGGCGCTAGATTGGGCTGAACGAGGCGGACCCATGCACCAGTATCACGACCTGCTCGAACGCATTCTTGCCGACGGCGTCGAAAAGCACGACCGCACCGGCACTGGAACGCTGTCGGTGTTCGGTCACCAGATGCGCCACAATTTGGCCGCAGGATTCCCGCTGCTCACGACGAAGAAGCTATCCCTCAAATCCATCATCCATGAGTTGCTCTGGTTTCTGAAGGGCGACACCAACATCAAGTATCTCAAGGACCACGGCGTCTCGATCTGGGACGAGTGGGCGGACGAGAACGGCGATCTCGGTCCGGTCTACGGTTCGCAGTGGCGCTCATGGCCCGCGCCGGACGGCCGCAGCATCGATCAGATCGCCAACGTCGTCGAGATGATCCGGCGCAATCCGGATTCGCGGCGATTGATCGTCTCGGCGTGGAATCCGGCCGAGGTGGACAAGATGGCGTTGCCGCCCTGCCATTGCCTGTTTCAGTTCTATGTCGCCAACGGCAAATTGTCGTGCCAGCTCTATCAGCGCTCGGCGGACGTGTTTCTCGGCGTGCCGTTCAACATCGCATCTTATGCGCTGCTGACGATGATGGTCGCGCAGGTCACCGGCCTGAAAGCCGGCGAATTCATTCACACGCTCGGCGACGCGCATCTCTATTCCAACCATCTCGAGCAGGCGCGCTTGCAATTGACGCGCGTGCCGCGCGCGCTGCCGACGATGACGCTCAATCCCGACGTGAAGGATATCTTCGCCTTCCGCTACGAGGACTTCACGCTGACGAACTACGATCCGCATCCGCACATCAAGGCTGAGGTTGCGGTGTGAGCGGAGCCAAGCTGTAGTTTAATCTTAGCGGCTTTCCTCGAGCTCGAGATGGAATTGATGGTCGGCCCCACGAAACATCCCGGTGGTTGCGCGGGAGATAATTTCGTTGTTTTTCTCAAGCCAAGCAGTTCTTGCGTCTCGGTCCGTAAAATAATTATGCAGTTCGACATAGCGAACGGTTTTTATTTTCCGCTCTAATACAGAGTAGCGGGAAGGAAAGTCATCATGAGGTCCTGCTGGAATCTCTGTCTCCTCGAGGACTTTCCATTGTCGTCGATCAATCTTGAAATCGAATATCGCGTCGCCATCGGTGATGGCTGTGTTCGTAAAAACTTCCGTTAAGTGTACTTTGTTGAATAAATCAGAGAAAGCAGAATAGAGCTGCTGTCCGCCTATAACGAAGAATTCCTTTCGTCCATTTGCTAGGGAAATCAAGTCAGAAAGAAATAGCGCATCTTCGCGGCTCTGCGCCCATAGAAGTGTGGTTTCTCCGAAGTTCCAAAATTGGTTTCGTCCATCAACCTCGGGCCGGCTAGAGAGGACGATGTTGACTCTTCCCGGGAGAGGACGTCCGATCGACTCAAATGTATTCCGACCCATTACAATGGCATGGCCCATTGTAATTTTTTTGAACCGCTGAAGGTCGGTTCTTAAATGCCAAGGCAGTTGATTTTTGCGGCCAATAATATTGTCGGGCCAGCTTCTCGCTACCACGTAGGTTATCGATGGAAGACGGAAGCTAGCGGTCATGGCCAAATCTGAAGAACGAGAAGCGTGACTACGATCATACATGCTCTCTCAATACAAGGCCGTTGAGGCAAATTTGGTCGCTAGGTGAGGCAGCTAGCCGCGTCCCAAATCGTTGTAAGGGCTGGAGGCGTCCCCTATAAAGCCGTGCAGATTATTCGCCGGGCTGGCGGCTCATGTCCGGTCAGCGCCGAGGAGGTTGTCGATGCCGTGGAAGAATCAAGGCGGAGGTCCCTGGGGCTCGGGTCCGAAAGGGCCGTGGGGTTCCGGTCCTCAATCCGCGGGTCCGAGGCCGCCCGATCTGGAAGATCTGCTGCGGCGCGGGCAGGACCGCCTGCAGTCGATTCTGCCCGGCGGCCACATGAGCACCATGGGCATCCTTCTCGTCATTGTCGCGGCGCTCGCCATCTGGGGCCTTTCGGGCTTCTTCCGCGTTCAATCGGAAGAACTGGGCGTCGTGCTGCGCTTCGGCAAGCATGTGCGCACCGTGCAGCCGGGTCTGAACTACCATCTGCCTTATCCGATCGAGACCGTGCTGCTGCCGAAGGCGCTGCGCGTCTCGACGCTCAATATCGGCATGACGATGTCGCAGGATCCGGCCCGCCGCGGCAGCATCATGCGTGATGTTCCCGAGGAAAGTCTGATGCTGACCGGCGACGAGAATATCGTCGACGTCGATTTCACCGTGCTGTGGCGGATCAAGCCGGACGGCGTCGGCGATTTTCTGTTCAACATCCAGAATCCCGAAGGCACGGTGAAGGCCGTTGCCGAAAGTGCGATGCGCGAACTGGTCGGACGCTCGGAGATTCAGCCGATCCTGACCGGCGCGCGGACCAACATCGAAAATTCGGTTCAGGACCTGATGCAGCGGACGCTGGACAAATACGGCGCCGGCATCCTGATTCAGCAGGTGCAGATGCAGAAGGTCGACCCGCCGCAACAGGTCATCGATGCGTTCCGTGACGTGCAGGCGGCCCGGGCCGACCTCGAGCGGTTGCAGAACGAAGCGCAGACTTATGCCAATCGCATCATTCCCGATGCGCGCGGCCGTGCGGCCCAGATCATCCAGAGCGCGGAAGGCTACAAGGAGCAGGCGATCGCTGAGGCCAAGGGCCAGAGTTCGCGCTTCCTTCAGGTCTATCAGGCCTACAAGCTCGCGCCCGACGTCACCCGTGAGCGCATCTATCTCGAAACGATGGAACGCGTGCTCGGAGGCGCCGACAAGCTTGTCTTCGATCCGGGGGCGTCGGGCTCGCCGGGCATCGTGCCCTATCTGCCGCTGAGCGAATTGTCGTCGCGTCGCGGCGCGCCGGCCGCGACGGCCAATCAGCCCAACAAGTCGAACGGGAGCGCACGATGAAGGCTGGAGTTTCAGGGATCGTCGCGCTGCTGTTGCTGCTGGTGATCGTGGTGGTGGGCTATAGCTCGCTGTTCTCGGTCCGGGAGACCGAACAGGTGCTCTTGGTGCGCCTGGGTGAGCCGGTTCGCGTCGTCACGGAGCCGGGGCTGCATTTCAAGGCGCCGTTCGTAGATTCGGTGATCAGCATCGACAAGCGGATTCTGGATCTGGAAAACCCGTCGCAGGAAGTCATCGCATCGGATCAGAAGCGACTCGTGGTCGATGCGTTCGCGCGCTATCGCATCAAGAATGCACTGCGCTTCTATCAGAGCGTCGGCTCGGTGCAGGCCGCCAATCTGCAATTGACGGCGCTGCTCAACGCATCGCTCCGCCGCGTGCTGGGCGAAGCCACTTTCATTCAGGTGGTGCGCGACGAGCGTGAAGCGCTGATGGCGCGGATCCGCGAGCAGCTCGACAAGGAGGCCGGCGGTTACGGCATTTCCGTCGTCGACGTCCGCATTCGCCGCGCGGACCTGCCGGATCAGAACAGCCAGGCGGTCTATCAGCGCATGCAGACCGAGCGTCAGCGCGAAGCCGCGGAGTTCCGCGCGCAAGGCGGACAGAAGGCGCAGGAAATCCGCTCGAAAGCCGATCGCGAGGCAACGGTCATTATCGCCGATGCCAATTCGCAGTCCGAGCAGATTCGCGGTCAGGGTGACGGCGAGCGCAACCGCCTATTTGCCGACGCCTACAATCAGGATCCCGGGTTCTTTGCCTTCTACCGCTCGATGTCGGCCTATGAGACCGGTCTGAAAGGCAATGACACGCGTTTCCTGCTGCGGCCGGATTCCGACTTCTTCCGCTTCTTCGGCAGCCCGTCCGGCAAGACGTCGCCAGCAGGCCCTGCCGCTGCGAACGGCGCAGAGTCCAAGTAGCTAGCAGACCGGATTCGGCCGATGCACCCCCGCATCGGCCGAATTTGGTTTTGGCGCTGTCACAGCGGGTTTTGCATGCGGGTGCGAGACGCCGCTCCTGAGAGCAGTTCGAATGCAGGCAGGAAAAATCGGTGCCTGCGCTGGCGGATCGTGCTCTAATCGTTCCGGGATGACGCGAATCTCCAAAGCCGACCGTAAGGAGGAAGCTGTCCTGATCATCGCCGGTGAACCGTTATTGGTTGGCCGGACACCAGGTCCGATAAGGGAGGCTGCCATCCGATGAGGCCCATAGCGTTCGCCGACTTCCTCATCGGCGTGGGTATGCTGCTCGTGATTGAAGGACTGATATTTGCCGCCGCGCCGGGATGGATGCGGCGCGCGATGGAGAGTGTGCTCCATACACCCGATAATATCCTCCGGTTGACCGGCATAGGGACCGCGGTGCTCGGATTGATTGTGATCTGGGTGATCCGATGGTAGGTCGCCCCGGCCATGTATGCCCGTCAATTTGCCGTAATCCCCGCCGCTGATAGGCAATCAAATAACAACGGCTTGATCCGTGAGGTGCTTGCGCCGATGCCGCTTTCAGGCACAGTTCGGCTTCGAAGCGCGTCCGCTCCAGTCCGTCCGATCCGTTGCAGGAGACATTGATGATCGAAGCAGTTCCAACCCTGGGTGGCCGGCTGCGGCAGCAGTTGATGGCGATTTGTCTGGGCGCCAGCCTCGGCATGGCCGGTCTCGGCGCGACCGGACTCATAGCGCCATCACCGGCTCTGGCGCGCGGACCAGATGGCATCGCCGATGTCGCCGAGAAGGTGATTGATGCCGTGGTCAATATCTCGACGACGCAAAATATCGAGGCCAAGGGCGACGACCGGCGCGTCGTGCCGCAGCTGCCGCCAGGCTCGCCGTTTGAAGAATTCTTCGAGGATTTCTTCAAGAACCGGCGCGGCCCGGGCGGGGACAAGGGTGGCAATGGACCGCGCGCGCACAAGGTCAATTCGCTCGGTTCCGGCTTCATCATCAGTGCGGACGGCTATGTCGTTACCAATAATCACGTCATCGCCGATGCCGACGAGGTCAACGTCATTCTCAATGACGGCTCGAAAGCCCGCGCGGAAGTGATCGGTGTCGACAAGAAGACCGACCTCGCGCTGCTCAAGTTCAAGCCCGAGAAATCGCTGACCGTCGTGAAGTTCGGCGACTCCGACGCGCTACGGCTCGGCGAATGGGTGATCGCCATCGGCAATCCGTTCAGCCTGGGGGGGACCGTGACGGCGGGCATCGTCTCGGCGCGCAATCGCGACATCAACTCGGGTCCCTACGACAGCTACATTCAGACCGACGCCGCGATCAATCGCGGCAATTCGGGCGGGCCGCTATTCAACCTCAATGGCGAGGTGGTCGGCGTGAATACGGCGATCATTTCTCCGTCCGGCGGTTCGATCGGCATCGGCTTCGCCGTGCCGTCGAAGACCGTGTCGGCCGTGATCGATCAGTTGCGTGAGTTCAAGGAAGTGCGTCGCGGCTGGCTGGGCGTTCGAATCCAGCAAGTGACCGACGAGATCGCGGAAAGCCTCAGCATCAAGCCGGCGCGTGGTGCATTGGTCGCCGGCGTTGACGACAAGGGACCTGCCAAGCCGGCCGGCATCGAGCCGGGCGATGTCATCGTCAAGTTCGACGGCAAGGACATCAAGGAGCCGAAGGATCTCTCGCGGGTGGTTGCTGATACATCCACGGGCAAGACCGTGGACGTCATCATCATTCGCAAGGGTGCCGAGCAGACCAAGCGAGTCACCATCGGCCGCCTTGATGATGCCGCCGAGCCGGTTCGCGTGTCGGCCAAGCCGAATGGCGATAACGTCGAAAAGACGCCGACGCAGAAGGCGCTCGGCCTTGATCTTGCGAACCTTAGCAAGGATCTGCGGGGACGCTACAAGATCAAGGATTCCGTGAAGGGTGTCGTTGTCACAGGAGTCGATGATGGCTCCGATGCCGCCGAGAAGCGTCTCAGCGCCGGCGATATCATCGTTGAAGTCGCGCAGGAAGCGGTGACGAATGCCGCCGACGTCAAGAAACGTGTCGACCAGTTGAAGAAGGAGGGCAAGAAGTCCGTGCTGCTGCTGGTTTCGAACGGCGATGGCGAATTGCGCTTCGTCGCCGTGAGTCTGAAATAGTCGGTCTTTTTTAAGACAGTTTCGTTCAGACGGACTCAGGAACTCGTTATGGCCGGGCTCGTCCCGGCCATAACGCTTTCAACCTGAGGGCTTCAAGAGGTGGATGCCCGGCACAAGGCCAAGCATGACGATTGGATGCTTCGGTCGCTTCAGCCCGGCAACAAGTCCAGCACGCGTTCCGGCGGGCGGCAAAGCCGCACGCCCTTCAGTGTGACGACCAAGGGACGCTCGATCAGCACCGGATGCGAGATCATCGCATCGAGCAGGGTGCCGTCATCGGCGTCGTCGAGTTTCAATTCGCGATAAAGCGCTTCTTTGGTGCGGACCGCCTGTCGTGGAGTCAGTCCGGCGCGGCGCAGCAAATCCGCAAGTTCCGCGCGGCTCGGCGGCGTTGTCAGATATTCGATGATGGTCGGCGCAATGCCGGCGGCGCGGATCAATTCCAGCGCGCCGCGCGAATTGCTACACCTCGGGTTGTGATAGATAGTGACGTCGTTAGCGGACATGGCTCAGACGCTCGCGAACTCGATACGCTTGTAACCCTGTGCGTAGAGCAGCGCGGTGAGATCGCCGTGATCGATCCGCGCATGCGCGGCGGCGGCGACCGCCGGCTTGGCATGATAGGCGATGCCAAGGCCGGCATCCTGAATCATACCCAGATCATTTGCGCCATCGCCGACGGCAAGCGTGTCGATATTGTCGAGATCAAAGGCCTCACGCAATTCGCGCAAGGTTGCCAGTTTTGCTTCGCGGCCGAGGATCGGCTCGGCCACGGTGCCGGAGAGCCTGCCATCCTCTTCGAGCAAGCGGTTGGCGCGGTTCTCCTGAAAGCCGATCATCGCCGCAACCTTGCCGGTAAACGCCGTGAAGCCACCGGACACGAGGCAGGTATAGGCGCCATGCGCACGCATGGTGCCGACCAGCTCGCGGCCTCCCGGCGTCAGCGTAATGCGCTCCTTCAGCACATCGTCAATGACGCTGATCGGCAGGCCCCTCAGTAGTGCGACCCGCTCGCGCAGTGCCGGCTCGAAGGCGATCTCTCCGCGCATCGCGCGTTCGGTGATAGCCGCAACATGCGCTTTCAGTCCGGCGAAGTCGGCAAGCTCATCGATGCATTCCTGCCCGATCATCGTGGAATCCATGTCGGCGAGAAAAAGTTTCTTGCGCCGGCCGGCCTGAGGCTGCACGACAACATCGATCGGCAGATCGCCACGCGCGGCGCGCAGACGGTCGGCGATGACACCGGGCGTATCCGAACCTTCAAACGGAATGTCGACCGCGACTTCGTCGAACAACCAGTGGGCAGGTCCCGCCGACGGCAGAATGGCGCGTGCACCATCGACGACGGTCGAGTCGATAGCCGGGATGGCGGGATTGCAGATGAGCGTAGCGACGAGGGTCATGGTGGGTTCGCGGTCAGAGAGCGATAAAGCCGTGCTTATCGCAGGGCCTACCGCCAGCGGCAAGTCTGCGCTGGCGCTTGATCTGGCCGAGCGTTGCCGGGGTATGGTGATCAATACCGATTCCATGCAGGTCTATCGCGATCTGCGGGTGATTACCGCGCGGCCGACGTTGGACGAGGAGGCGCGTGTTCCTCATCGGCTTTATGGCTATGTCGATGCCGCGGTGAATTGCTCCGCCGGCGCCTGGATCGGCGATGCGGAACGCGTTCTGGCCGAAGCTCGCGCGGACGGACGGCTGCCGATCTTCGTCGGAGGCTCGGGTCTCTATTTCAAGGCGCTGACGCGCGGATTATCGGCCGTGCCGCCCATTCCGGCCGAGGTCCGGTTGGCCATACGGGCGCAACTGGATCAGGCTGGTCCGGAGGCGCTGCATGCGGAGTTGCAACGCCGTGATCCTGCATCCGCGGAACGCCTGAAGCCGCGCGACCGCAGCCGCATCGCCCGCGCGCTGGAAGTCATCGAGGCCACGGGACGATCGCTCACCGACTGGCATCGCGACGGGCTGCCGCCGCTGCTTGCGCCTGACGCAGTCACGGCGATCTTTCTCGCTCCTGAGCGCGACGCCCTGTACCAGCGGATCGATGCGCGTTTCACCGCGATGCTGGAAGCCGGGGCGCTGGAGGAGGTGAGGCGATTGGCGGAGCGACAGCTGGATCCACTGCTGCCTGCCATGAAAGCGCATGGCGTTCCCGCCTTGATCCGGTATCTGGCCGGAGAGTTATCGCTCGACGAGGCGGCCGCGATCGGCCGACTCGACACCCGTCGCTATGCCAAGCGCCAATTCACGTGGTTTCGTCATCAGTTGCCGGAGTTCGCGTGGGTGGCGCCGGAGGACGCGCCGGCATGGCTGGTCCATGCAATTTCCCGATAGGCGTGGGCCTCGGAAAGGATTATTCTGCAGGGCGTGTGTTGACCGGGACGAAATCGGGTTTTATAACGCGCGCAACCTTTGGGAAGTTACGGCGAGCCATGCGCAATAAAGTTACCAACCTCCTTATTATCGTCTTCGTACCCTGGCACACCGCCGGGGGTGGCTGACGTCACCCTGAATTCGGGCGGTGTGTGCAGGGCCTTTCGGGCCCTTTTTTATTTTGGACTTGCTAAATCGAGCCGCGCCAGCCGGCGCATCCGGAGAGACCCATGAGCGACAGCAACAGCCACGATGCCAATCAGATGACCGGTGCGGCGATGATCGTCCGCGCGCTGGTGGATCATGGTGTCAAACATATCTTCGGCTATCCGGGTGGCGCGGTACTCCCGATTTACGACGAGATCTTCCAGCAAGGGGACGTCGAACACATTCTGGTCCGGCACGAGCAGGGCGCAGGTCACGCGGCGGAGGGCTACGCCCGCTCGACCGGCAAGCCGGGCGTCGTGCTGGTGACGTCCGGCCCCGGGGCTACCAACATGGTGACGCCGCTGGCCGATGCCCTGATGGATTCGATTCCTCTGGTCTGCATCACCGGTCAGGTGCCGACGCATCTGATCGGCAACGATGCCTTCCAGGAGTGCGACACCGTCGGCATCACGCGGCCGTGCACCAAGCACAACTGGCTGGTCCGCGACATCAGGGATCTGCCGAAGGTGTTGCACGAGGCATTCTATGTCGCGACCTCCGGCCGGCCGGGACCGGTCGTGGTCGACGTGCCGAAGGACGTGCAATTCGCCACGGGTACCTATACTCCGCCACGCAAATCGGACGTGCATGTCTCGTACAAGCCGCAGATGAAAGGTGACGCCGGGCAGATCCGCAAGGCGGTGTCGCTGCTGGCCAATGCCAAGCGGCCGATCATCTACACCGGCGGCGGCGTGATCAATTCGGGCGGTGACGCGTCAAAGACATTGCGTGCGTTGGTCGAAGCCACCGGCTTTCCGATCACGTCGACCTTGATGGGGCTCGGCGCTTATCCAGCATCGGGCAAGAACTGGCTCGGCATGCTGGGCATGCACGGCACTTACGAGGCGAACATGGCGATGCATGATTGCGACGTCATGCTGTGCATAGGCGCGCGCTTCGATGACCGCATCACCGGGCGCACCGATGCGTTCTCACCCGGCTCAAAGAAGATCCATGTCGACATCGATCCCTCATCGATCAACAAGAACATCCGCGTCGACGTGCCGATCATCGGCGATGCCAACAGTGTGATGGCTGACCTGCTGAAGGCGTTCAAGGCCGAGGGCAAGAAGCCGAACATCGATCCCTGGTGGTTCGAGATCGGGCGTTGGCGCGCGCGCAATTCGTTGGCGTACAAGAAAAACGACGATATCATCCTGCCGCAGTTCGCGATCCAGCGGCTGTTCGAAGCGACGCGTGGACATGACACCTACATCACGACCGAGGTTGGCCAGCATCAGATGTGGGCTGCGCAGTTCTTTGGTTTCGAGGAGCCGCATCGCTGGATGACCTCCGGTGGCCTCGGTACCATGGGCTATGGTCTGCCGGCCGCGCTCGGGGTTCAGGTGGCACATCGCAACAGTCTGGTCATCGATATCGCCGGCGACGCTTCGGTGCAGATGACGATGCAGGAAATGTCGACGGCGGTTCAGCACGAACTACCCATCAAGATATTCATCCTCAACAACCAGTACATGGGCATGGTCCGGCAGTGGCAGCAGCTTCTGCATGGTAATCGCCTGTCGCACTCCTACACCGAGGCGATGCCCGACTTCGTCAAGCTGGCGGAAGCCTATGGTGGCGTCGGCATGCAGGTGATCAAGCCGGACGATCTCGACGGGGCACTGCACGAGATGATCAAGGTGAAGAAGCCGGTGCTGTTCGATTGTCGTGTCGCGGCGCTCGAAAACTGCTTCCCGATGATCCCGTCCGGCAAGGCACACAACGAAATGCTGTTGCCCGCCGAGGCCAACGACGATGCCACCGCCAAAGCCTTTGCCGGCGGCAAGGCGCTGGTGTGAATGCAAAGAAGTCGTCATGGCCGGGCTTCGTCCCGGCCATCCACGCCTTCACAAGAGATCAACACGCAAAGACGTGGATGCCCGGCACAAGGCCGGGCATGACGAATGAGAGATTGACAGGATTCGAAGATGACCCAGCCTGCCTCCGCCTATTTCATGGAAGATCGCCACGATCCGAACGAGACGCATACGCTGTCGGTGCTCGTCGCCAACGAGCCCGGCGTCCTTGCGCGGGTGATCGGCCTGTTCTCCGGCCGCGGTTACAACATCGAAAGCCTGACGGTGTCGGAGACCGAGAGCCAGAAGCACGTCTCGCGCATCACCATCGTCACCACCGGTACGCCGATGGTGATCACCCAGATAAAGCACCAGCTCGATCGCATGATCCCGGTTTACCAGGTCGTCGATATGACGCTGACCGGTCGCTCCATCGAGCGTGAACTGGCGATGGTCAAGGTGAAAGGCTCCGGCGATCAGCGTATCGAAGCGATGCGGCTCGCCGACGTTTTTCGCGCGCGGGGGGGCGATGCCACCAACGAGAGCTTCGTGTTCGAGATCACCGGCAGTACCTCCAAGATCAACCAGTTCGTTGACCTCATGCGGCCGATAGGTCTCGTCGAAGTGTCGCGCACCGGCGTTGCCGCGATATCGCGCGGACCCGAAGGGATGTGAGCCGAGCCTGACGCATGAAGCCAGTCGACATCTTCCTTGCCGTGCTGGTCGCGGTGATCTGGGGGCTGGGTTTTGTCGCCAGTCGATTGGCACTGGACGATCTGTCGCCGTCGATGATGACTGCGCTGCGCTTTGCGATCGCGGCAGTGCCGTGCCTGTTCATTCGCAAGCCGAAGGTGTCGTGGCCGATTTTGATTGCGATCAGCCTGACGTTGTTCCTGTTCCAATTTCTCGCGCAATCCTACGCGATCGCGGAAAACGTGCCCGTCGGATTGACCAGCGTGATCGTGCAAAGTCAGGCGCTGTTCACGATCGCTTTCGCAGCCGTCGCTTTCGACGAGCGACCGACGCGGCTGCAGATTGTCGGAATCGCCGTGGCCAGCGTTGGGCTATTGATGATCTGCGGAACGGTCGGCTTTGATTTCTCGGTCGGCGCCTTCGCCGTATTGATGGTCTCGCCCGTCAGCTTCGCCATCGGCAATCTTCTGCTGCGCCTTGCGAACGACGTGCCGATGTTCGACCTTTTTGCGTGGCTCTATCTGATTCCGCCGCTACCGCTGTTCGCGCTCGCCTTGATCGTCGACGGGCGGCAGGCAAGCTGGCACGATCTCACGCATATGTCTCTCACCGGTGTGCTGAGCATGCTGGCGATCGGCATCGTCACTACCAGCTTCGGCTACTGGCTGTGGGGACGGCTGCTGCGGGCTTACCCGGCGGCACAGGTGACGCCATTTGCCTTGCTGGTGCCGTTCGTCGGCGCCGCGTCCTCCGCCGTCATATTTCATGAGACGTTCGGGCCGCTTCGCCTCGGTGGGATGATCACCGTCATGGCTGGCATCGCGGTGATGCTGCTGTCGCGGCGGCCGCCGACGCCGGCGGGAGCAGGGTGAGTCACCATGGATGCGATGTCTCAGCAATTGCTGCTGGCTTTCGTGGTGTTCGCCATCGTGACCCTGTTCACGCCGGGACCGAACAACATCATGCTGCTCTCTTCCGGGCTGACCTTCGGAGTTCGGCGCACGCTACCTCACGTCGCGGGCGTGACGATCGGGTTTGCTGTCATGGTTGCTGCGGCGGGCCTCGGCTTCGGCGTCATCTTCATCACTTATCCGGTGCTGCAGACCGTGCTGAAATACGCGGGTGCTGCCTATCTGATCTATCTTGCGCTGGCGATTGCCTTGTCTGGCGTGCCGAAGCCGGGCGATGCCGATCGACGGAAACCCATGACGTTCCTCGGCGCTGCGGCGTTCCAATGGGTGAACGTGAAGGGCTGGGTCATGATCATCGGCACCATCACGGCCTATGCGGCGATGGCGGCCTATCCCTGGAACATTCTGACGCAGGCCGGCATATTTCTGTTCTTTGGCTTCCTGTCGTCGCTGAGTTGGGCGCTGTTCGGCCGGTGGCTTCAGCCGCTGGTGAAATCGCCGCGGACGGTGCGGGCGATCAATTGGCTGATGGCGGCGCTGCTGCTGGCCTCGCTCTATCCCGTCCTGGTGGAAGGCTGAAACGAGGCCAAGCCATGCGGAAAACCGGTTTCCCCTTTGGGTTAAAATGCTTTAGAGAACGGCAGAATTTTCAATTGGGCCGCCGTCGCGGAGGCCCGACCTCATCCGAAAATCCGTCCATCCGGGCAATCGTGCCCACCTGAAACAGAGGAACGACCATGCGTGTTTACTACGATCGCGACGCCGACTTGAACCTGATCAAGGGCAAGAAGGTCTGTATCGTCGGCTATGGCAGCCAGGGCCATGCCCATGCGCTGAACCTGAAGGATTCCGGCGTCAAGGAAGTGGCGATCGCGCTGCGCAAGGGTTCTGCTTCGGCGAAGAAGGCCGAAGCTGCCGGCTTCAAGGTGTTCGAGGTGGCGGAAGCCGCGAAGTGGGCTGACGTCATGATGATGCTGACGCCCGACGAACTGCAGGCCGACATCTATCGCGATCACCTCCATGACAACATGAAGAAGGGCGCGGCGCTGCTGTTCGCTCACGGCCTCAACGTCCACTTCAATCTGATCGAACCGCGGGCGGACCTCGACGTGCTGATGGTGGCGCCGAAGGGCCCCGGCCACACCGTGCGTTCGGAGTATCAGCGCGGCGGCGGCGTGCCGTCCCTGATCGCGATCCATCAGGACGCCTCGGGGAATGCCCATGACCTCGGCCTGTCTTACGCTTCCGCGATCGGCGGCGGTCGTGCCGGCGTGATCGAGACCACGTTCAAGGAAGAGTGCGAGACCGACCTGTTCGGCGAGCAGGTGGTGCTCTGCGGCGGCCTGGTCGAACTGATCAAGGGCGGCTACGAGACGCTGGTGGAAGCCGGCTACGCGCCGGAGATGGCTTACTTCGAGTGCCTTCACGAGGTGAAGCTGATCGTCGACCTGATCTATGAAGGCGGCATCGCCAACATGAACTACTCGATCTCCAACACTGCTGAATATGGTGAGTACGTCACCGGCCCGCGCATCATCACCGCCGAGACCAAGGCCGAGATGAAGCGGGTGCTCGCAGACATCCAGGCGGGCAAGTTCACCCGTGACTGGATGCTCGAGAACAAGGTCAACCAGACCTCATTCAAGGCGACCCGCGCGCGTCTCGCCGAGCATCCGATCGAGCAGGTCGGTGCCAAGCTCCGCGACATGATGCCGTGGATCAAGAAGGGCGCGCTGGTCGACAAGACCAAGAACTAAGGCGCTCGTTATGCACGGGCGCGATCCGCGTATCCATCTCGTGAGAACGATGGATCGCCGGATCAAGTCCGGCGATGAGTCCGAGAAACGGCAAGTGATCATGGCAACGCGCGGGCTTGACCCGCGCGTTTCTTTTTGAAAGCTGTTATGAGGCTTGGTGCCGGAGGGACCGCGATGCACGCCAGACGATCGCTATGGATCACCATCGTCGCCGGGGCGATCGTCCAAGCATCGCTGGCGCATGCAGCGGATGATGCACGCTACGGGGCCGAATATCAGACCTGTGCCAAAGGCAATACGATCGATATCGAGCAATGCATCGGGCGATTGACCAAGGTCTGGGACGTCCGTCTCAATGCCGCATATCAGAAGCTGACCAAAGGCAATCCAAATGCCTACAAGCTGCGGATTGCACAGCGCCTATGGGTTCAGTTCCGCAATGCCAATTGCCGCTACTATGGCGCGGGCGAGGGGACAATCCGCCGGCTTGAATTCGCCGAATGCATGCGCAGCGCCACGGCGCATCGCGCGCTCGAGCTGGAAGATATCTTGAAGGGGCCCGGCGGTTGAGGCCGCCGCGCACCACGATATCGATGGTGATCCCACGAAACTAATGTGCGCTTCTGCTCTGGATTTTCTCCCAGAGCCATCTTGCGACATCGGCGGCTGACTGGCTGCCGCTGGCGCGGAGGTTGGCCTCGCGCATCGTGGCGATATCGATCTTGCCGAGCAACGGCGTGAGCGCATCGCGTAGCGCGGAGTCGTTTGCGCGTTTCGGGGCCAGCAGCACTATCGCATCGTAGGGCGGAATGGCATGCGTCGGATCGTCCAGCACGACAAGATCGTATTTTGCGATCAGTCCGTCGCTGGTGTAGCCGGCAATGACGTCCACCTCTCCCGCGGCGACCGCGGCATACATGAAGTCCGGCTGCATCTGCCGTTGCTGGCGGAAAGTAAGATTGTAGGCCTGGCGGATGGCTGCCCATTCGGGCCGCGAGAAGATTTCATAATCGCCGGCCACCGACATGTCGGCGGCGCGCGTCGCGAGATCGGCGATCGAGTGAATGCCGAGCGCCTCGGCCCGCTGCCGGCGCATCACCAGCGCATAGGCATTCTCGAAGCCGAGCTCGCCCAGAACGGTGACGTGTTGTCGCGCCAGCGCCATTTTCAGTTCACCGAGCACGGCGGCGCGCGGCTTGACATCCGAATGGTGGAGCTGGCTGGCCCATAACGTTCCCGAGTAATCGACATAGAGATCGATGTCGCCATTGATCAACGCATTGTAGATCACGCTGGAGCCGAGGCCTTCGCGCTGGGTCGCCGTCAATCCTGCGGCTTGCAGCCGTTGCGTCAAAAGAGACGCGAGGATGTATTGCTCGGTAAAGGTCTTGGCGCCTACGACATAGCGTTGCGGGCCGTGCGCGAGTGAAGGCGCTAGCGCCGCCGCGATCAGAAGCAGGATACCGATGACACCGCTGGTAACATGCATGCGATGATGGCGTCGCACGCCAGTTTCGATAGCCGCCAGCACCTGGTCGACGATGAGGGCCAGCGCAGCGGCAGCCGCGCAACCGAACAGCACGAACACCCAGTTCTGCGTCTGCAGGCCGGCAAAGATGTAGTTGCCGAGACTGGTCTGGCCGATCGGCGTCGAGAGCGTTGCGGTGCCGATCACCCACACGGCGGCGGTGCGGATGCCGGCCATGATAACCGGAAAGGCCAGCGGGAGTTCGATCATCCGCAGCGATTGACGCGGCGTCATCCCCACCGCCTGCGCCGCCTCGATGAGGGATGGATCGATCCCCTGCAGTCCCGTAATCGTGTTGCGCAATACCGGCAGCATCGAATAGAGCGCGAGGGCCAGCACTGCGGGCAGGAAGCCGAACGCCGAGAAGCCAAAGCCCAGCCAGTGTGCCGAAAGTGCGGCGAGCGCCAGCAGCAGCGGATAGAACAGCGCCAGCAGGGCAAGTCCCGGTACCGTCTGCACGATGCCGGCGAAGCCGAGCAGCCCGGCACGAAAGCTGGGGCGATGCCGTGCCCACACCGCCAGCGGCAGGCTGACGATCAGACCGAGCGCGAGTGCGGCGAGACTGACGCGGACATGATGGCCGAGATAGTCTGGCAGATGCGCCAGCGCGTCGCTCCAGCGTGGATCGGACCACACCGTCATGCCTTTGGGTCTCGCGGCAATAGCTGCTGCAGCCGTTCCGCCTGGCGGCGGGGCGTTTGCAGCAAAATGGTGAGTTCGGCGTCGTCCGCTGCGCTCAGTTCGCTGGGAGTTCCATGTGCGATGAGGCGACCGGCCCGCATCACGGCGATGCGGTCAGCCAGCAGCACCGCTTCGGCCATGTCGTGGGTGATCATCACCGTCGTAAGACCAAGATCGCGATGCAATTGGCGATAGTCTTGGCCGAGCGCGTCCCGCGTCAGCGGATCGAGCGCTCCGAACGGCTCATCCATCAGCACCATGCGCGGCCGGGCTGCCAATGCGCGGGCCACGCCAACCCGCTGGCGCTGGCCGCCAGAAAGCTCACGCGGCAGCCGCGCGCGATATGCGGCGGAATCGAGTCGCACCAGCGTCATCAACTCATCGACCCGGGTAGCGATGTCAGTGGCGGTCCATCCCATCAGCTTGGGTGTGATGCCGATGTTGTCGGCAACGCTCATATGCGGAAACAGGCAGCCGCTCTGGAACACGGTGCCGATGCTTCGACGCAGCGCGATAGGATCGAGTTTTGCAATGTCCGCGCCGTCGATGATGACAGCGCCGCTGTCGGGCGTGATCAGGCGATTGGCAAGACGCAGTAGCGTGGTCTTGCCGGAGCCTGACGCCCCGACAATCGCCAGGAATTCGCCAGGGGCGACATCGAGCGAGACATCGTCCACAGCCAGCACCGGCGGCTGACCGCGACCAGCGTCGAAGCGCTTGCTGATATGCGCAAAAGCGATCAGGGTCGATGCGACGGTCATGCGAGGCATGGAGTAGCACAGCGGCCCCGGCGCACCAAGCCGCGGTGCTTGCATGTTGCGTGCGGCCGGGGAATTCTCCGTTGGCGTCCGCCATCAGCGCGGGGCAATCGAGCGAAAGGTGCGCGGTGGAAGCGACACGTTCAGCGCCGGCCATTGAACTGAGCGAGACGAGCGTTGTGTTCGAGCTCGCTGGCGCACGGACCTATACGGCTGTCGAACAGGCCACGCTGTCGGTCGGTGCCGGGGAGTTCGTCGCGGTGGTCGGGCCGACGGGCTGCGGGAAATCCACCTTGCTCAATCTGGCTGCGGGGCTGTTGGCGCCGGCCTCGGGCTCGGTTCGGATTTTCGGCGCGCCGCTGACGAGCTTGAATCGTCAGGCTGGTTATCTGTTTCAGGCCGATGCCTTGTTTCCGTGGAAGACGGCTCTCGACAATGTCGCGATCGGACTTGAGATTGCCGGCACGCCATCGACGCAGGCGCGGCAACGTGCCGAAGGCTGGCTCAATGCGGTGGGTCTCGGAGCTTTCGGCAATCGCTATCCGCATATGCTCTCGGGCGGCCAGCGCAAGCGCGTCGGCCTCGCGCAAGTTCTGATCCGCGATCCGAAGATCCTGTTGATGGACGAGCCCTTCGGGCCGCTCGACGCGCAGACCCGGCAGATCATGGGCAATCTGCTGCTGAAGCTATGGATGGAGGATCGCAAGGCGGTGCTGTTCGTCACACACGACCTCGAGGAAGCCATCGCGCTGGCCGATCGTGTCGTCATCATGTCGGCCGGGCCGCGCTCGCGGATCGTGGGTGACTGGCCGGTCCATCTCGCCCGCCCGCGTGACATCTTCGAGATTCGTCTCGACAAGGAGTTTCACGCCCTGCATCGCGAGATTTGGAGCGTGCTCAAGGCGGAAGTCGCAAAAGGCTACGCGCAATCCGCCTCGACGGAGTGGGGCAGCCCTCCATGAGGTGACGGACTGCTAGCCCGGCACCATGATGCGACTACGCAGCATCAGGCGCGCGCTGCCGAGCTTGCGCAGTAGCGCACGTTCGGCGTCGCGGTGCCCGGCCGGGTATCCGCCGAGCGCGTCGAAGTGCTCGCGCGCGATCACCAGGCCTTGCTCGGGTAACGGGCCGGACAGCGTACGCAGCGCGTCGGAGATCCGCGCTTTCCAGCTGCGATCGGCGTAGGGCGATCGGGAATAGCGCAGGATAGCGGCCCGCGGCGTGGCCTCACTGGAGACGCGATCGATGAACTGAGCGGTTTCGTCGATCCAGCTGAGGTCCGGGACGGTGCCGGCATGCAGGAACATCAGCCATGCTGCGCGCGCTTGCCGCGCGCCCAGAGTCAACGCTTCGGCGCGCGCTCCCTTGCAGACGAGATGGCTGCAACCCGCGACATCAGCGACTCGTGCGATGGTATCGGTTCCGGCGCGGTCCACCAGCAGCACGTCGCGGATCAGTCCGGCGGTGACGCCGGGAACCAGCGCTGCCAGGGTGGCCACCACCGGCGGTTCGTGCCCGTCGGTGGAAATGATCACGCTCAACATCGGCATGGTGTGTTTCTCCGCGACATCGAACGGGTGTCCTACCATCTTTACGCGTCCGGTCATGCCGGCCCCTTGAGCGACGCCGGGCAAGTTTTCCACATCCGACCCCTGGAAATGTTCTTGATTTGTTCTTTTGACGTGCTACCTTTTTGCCATGAGCAAAGCCTCCAGCGCCCTCAAGCACCCGTCGGTCTCGACCCCCTCCGGATCGGCGGGTGCGCCCCCAACGTTTTCCGAGATTGCCATTGCGATCGATCGGGCGCGCCGGCGCGGGCGAGGTGCGCAATCCAACGCCAGTGGGCGTTTCGAGGCTGAGGCGCGGGTCACCTTCGATGATGGCTGGCAAAGCCTCGATGACCTGCCGCCGTTCAAGACCGCGGTCGCGGTGGATGCCGCGCGCAAGGTCATCACCCGCAATGACTCGCCGGATATCGGGTTCGATCGCTCGATCAATCCTTATCGCGGGTGCGAGCATGGCTGCATTTACTGTTTCGCGCGGCCGACCCACGCGTATCTCGGATTGTCCGCGGGGCTCGATTTCGAATCGAAATTGTTCATCAAGCCCGATGCGCCGGCCTTACTGGAGAAAGAACTCGCCGCGCCGGGCTATGAGCCGAAGATGATCGCGATCGGCACCAATACCGATCCTTATCAGCCGATCGAGCGCGAACAGAAGATCATGCGCGGCATTCTTGAGGTGCTGGAACGGGCAGGTCACCCGGTCGGCATTGTCACTAAATCGGCGCTTGTCACCCGTGATATCGACATTCTTGCCCGGATGGCCTCTCGCAATCTGGCGAAAGTGGCACTGTCAGTCACCTCGCTCGATCCGAAGCTGGCGCGTGCCATGGAGCCGCGCGCATCAACGCCGCCAAAACGGCTTGAAGCGTTGCGGCAATTGTCGGCCGCGGGTATTCCGACCACGGTGATGGTGGCGCCGGTGATCCCGGCACTGAACGATGCCGAGATTGAGCGCATCCTCGATTCCGCGGCCCATGCCGGTGTCAGGGAAGCGAGCTACGTGCTGCTGCGGCTGCCATTGGAAGTGCGCGACCTGTTTCGCGAATGGCTGATGGCGCATTATCCGGACCGGTACCGCCATGTCTTCACGCTGATCCGCGAAATGCGCGGCGGTAGCGATTACGATTCCCAGTGGGGTACGCGTATGAAGGGCACCGGGCCGATGGCCTGGATGATCGGGCGGCGGTTTGAGATGGCCTGCGAGAAGCTTGGCTTGAACAAGCGGCGTGCGAAATTGACGATGGATCACTTCGTTCGGCCGCCCCGTGGCGGCGAACAACTCAGTCTGTTTTAGAGGGCGCATGAGGACCGGACCGCCGACGTCGGCGGCGAAACTCACGGTCGTGACGCTGGGCGTCAGCGACATGCATCAGAGCATCGCGTTCTATGAGGCGTTGGGCTTTGCGAGACGGATGCGTGCCACCGGCGACGAGGTGGCTTTCTTCGAGACCGGTGGCGCGGTGCTCGCGCTCTATTCATGGTCGCGGCTGGCCGAGGACGCGGCATTGGCGGACCGACCGCGCCAGCGAGGGTTTCGCGGCGTCACGCTGGCCTGGAATTGCGCATCGGAACAGGAGGTCGACACTGTTCTGGTCTTTGCCGTCGCGCAGGGGGCGAAATTGCTCAAGCCCGCGCACAATACCGACTATGGTGGCTATTCGGGATACTTTGCGGATCCTGACGGCCATCCGTGGGAAGTGGTCGTCGCGCCGGGTATCGAAGTCGGCGCAGACAGGCGGGTTCATTTGCCGGACTGACGGCGTGGCCAACCCGCTTTGCCCGCACGGGAGTGCGGCTAATGCATAGCCTTGGTGGTGAGGTTCAGCCCGACCGCGCCGATCACGATCAATCCGATGAACAGCATCTGCACCAGACTGAGCGACTGCCTTAGGAAGACCGCTCCGATGATGGAGATTAGCACCACGCCGACCCCGGACCAGATCGCATAGGTGACGCCGACCGGGATGCGGGTCAGAACCTGGGACAGCGCCCAGAAGCAGCCCGCGAAGATCACAAGGGCGAGCAGACCGTAGGCGGGTTTGCTGAAGCCTTCCGATTTGGTGAGCATTGTGGTTGCGATCACTTCGGCGACGATGCTGACGCCGAGAAGTCCCCAGGCATTCATGCTGTATCCTTTGTGTTGACGGCCGCTCCCAGCGGGAAAGCCGATCGCCGTCGCGCTCGACGTCGACCGGACTCGGCTTGTCGCCAGCGAATTCCGGGAACATTGCGCAGTTCCGGGTTGAACTGGCGGATGGCTCACAGCACCATCGCGGCATGATTCGGGCTACCCCTGCAAATCCCCCGCCGAAAAAGACGGTCGCCGACAAGCCGCCGACCTTCACCCGCGAGCGCGCCTTACTCAAACGCGGCGTCTGGCCGGTGGCGGGATGTGACGAGGCGGGGCGGGGCCCCTTGGCGGGACCGGTGGTCGCGGCGGCCGTCGTGCTCGATCCAAAGCGGATCCCCAAGGGACTTGATGATTCCAAACGGCTGAGCGCGGAGCGGCGGGAGGAACTGTTCGAGGAGATTTGTGCTACGGCGTCCTGCGCGGTGGCCTTCGCCTCGCCGGCGCGGATCGATCGCGACAACATTCTGCGTGCCTCGCTGTGGGCGCTGGCGCGCGCGGTGCATGCGTTGCCGGAGATGCCGCAACATGTCTTTGTGGATGGTCGTGACCGAATCGAGACGTCCTGCGATTGCGAAGCGGTGATCGGTGGCGATGGGCTCGTGATGTCGATCGCGGCAGCCTCGATTGTCGCCAAAGTATCGCGCGATCGGCTGATGTGCCGGCTGGCCCAGGATTGCCCCGGCTATGGCTTCGAAACCCACAAGGGCTATGGAGTGCCGGCGCATCTCGAGGCGCTGAAGCGTCTTGGTCCCAGCATTCATCACCGGCGATTTTTTGCGCCGGTCATGGCTGCGGCGGAGCAATTGCAGATCACGTTGGACGCGGATCGCGTGACAGTCGAACAGACGATGGTCGCCATCGAGGCTG